>WLWD01000366.1_pt1 | contig 263644 bp, 151 predicted proteins | sample 6712731 | NCBI WGS metagenome assembly WLWD01 (sample SAMN12718690, study PRJNA576275) | sponge metagenome | isolation source: marine sponge | host: Mycale hentscheli | place: New Zealand: South Island, Marlborough, Capsize Point | collected 2014-11-01 | reverse complement strand
CTTTCCAAATGGCTCGGCCGGAGGTCTAGACAAACTACAGCCTCAACATCTCAAGGATCTCCTTGCCTCGGTAGATGATATAGAAGAGTCACCCTTTCTTTCTGCCCTGGTAGCTTTCGCTACTCTAGTGCTTGATGGCCGCACTCCTGAGGAGGGCAGACCCTTCTTTTTGGGGGCCCCCTTAGTGGCTCTTCAAAAGAAATGTGGGGGCGTCAGGCCAATTGCTGTAGGATGCACCCTGAGATGTTTGGTTGCTAAAGTTGCTGGGTTTCAGTTGTGGGTGATATGGCTGCTTTGCTGGCTCCCCACCAACTTGGATATGGTGTAAGTGGGGGTGCAGAGGCTGCAGTGCATGCTGCTAGGAAGTTCCTTTCTAACTTAGACCCGGAGCACGCCATAGTGAAACAGGATTTCAGCAATGCGTTCAACTCAATCCGCCGGGATAGTATGTTGGAAGCTATCCGTTCCCATGCTCCTTCTATCTATCCGCTAGTTCACACAGCATACTCTGCTTCGTTGGGGTGACAGAACCATTTCCTCAGCAGAAGGAGTCCAACAGGGAGATCCTATGGGCCCTCTCCTTTTTTGTCTCACATGACATCTCGTTGGGTGGTTCCTGTGAGGACATCCTGCATGACCTGGATGTGATCTAGGATGCTGAGAAGCTAGGTTTATTTCTAAACAACAGCAAGTCAGAGATTATCTGTCATGACCACTCCATACGAGGCAATCATCACACAGATTCCAGGTTCTAAAGTGGTTGATTCCGCCCATGCCACCTTGTTGGGGTCCCCACTAGAGTAGAATCTATATCAGCGGCCCTGGATGACAAGATTGAGGCTCTGGTGAGTATGGGGGAGAGACTAGAGTACCTGACATCACATGATGCATTGGTTCTGTTACGCAACTATTTTGCCATCCCAGCTTTATTTTGCCTTTCACACTAGTATGCTGTAGTCTATCCGTTTCCATCCTTATGTGGGCTTGGGAGAAGGACAGCTGAGAGCTCCACTTGGATTCTAGTCTCCTATGCCAGACCCTTTTCCTAACCGCAAGCGGGGAAAGAAGGTCTGGACAACGCATTCCCTGGATTTGTTCCAGTGGAACTTAATCACGAGATATAAGGAAAAGCACGATTATTTCAGTAAACTATGTAAATTACATACCTGCTGATTCTGAACAGGTTGTTGTAACGTATTTGTTCTCTTAAATGCAATGCTCTGGAAGTCATTCCTGTTTTGATGCAATTGTTCAGTTAAGTATAAGAAGCTATTTGAACCACTTGTCAACTGAATTCAACATTCAAACTTTGTCCAGATGTGAAAGAAAGCTTGCAGATTATATTAAATTCTTTAACCTAAACATCATTTTAGCCATACTGCAAAACTTTGTGTTGATCGAATTTGTACCACCTTTTCCAGAGCTTGTCACATATAACTGCAATCAACTTATTACATAAACATCAAATTCATGGATGCACTACACTCGAACGTTTATAAACTCAGCACTTTTACCGCTGCAAAGTTCCAAGGATGCCAATGAAGTGCAGCAGCGTGGCCAACGTTATAGATGCAACCCCCATTCCCCGTGTAGGCGCTAGGTAAAGGGTCTGGCTTGCGAGAGTAATCGGATTGTGCTGGAGTTATTATGTGGCTCCAAATCTGGTCGCAGTATCTATGTGGCGCAGGCCAATCTAATGATCAAGACTAATTTATTGAACAGGAGGTGGGGTGGTCTTTAATGAGCAGCTTCAAGTTTTGAAGCTATTGTAAATAAAGATACTCTCTATTCCTTGAGAAATGTACTCACATTGAATTTGGTGTGTACTTCACACCAGCGATGAGGTATGCACATGGCACCATATTTTGCTTTAAAATTCATTGTCCTATAATCAAGTCTCGAGAATAGTCTTTAGTTGCTATTTTTAGTGAACCAGTGTATGTGAAATTATTGTGTTTTACACCTACGGCTTAGCAATAAAAACACCATAAAATAAACATTTAACCAAGCAAGATTACTGTTGGGTACGTCTACTGTTTAGTATAGGGTGATTTACACGCAGCACATAGGCAGCCAGCAATCTGGAAGCTCTAAACTTATATCTGTGTTAAACTTGTTGCTGTCTGGTGTCATCTGTATGTGTAATTCATCCTTGATCTTTAACTCATGATTATTACAAGCTCTTCTACAACTCTATCTCTTCCCTTTGAATAGGGTGAACTCCGTGCCAAGCATGTTCAGCAATGGCTGATAACTTCTCATCACCTCTCTTACAAGCATCCTGATGTTCTTTCACTCTATGGTTTCACTTAGATATAATTTTAATATACTTGTATAATAACAAATTTTCTTGTTCTAACAGCCAATGTTCATTAAAACTTAACCTGTCATTTAGCTTCTGCCAAAGTACTCTTCTGGGGTCAACTGAGGTCGAACTCTCAAACTCAAAACGCTTAGTTAAGTAGTATTAAACAACAATATTGGCTGTTAGAACGAGAAACATTGCTGTTATATTATAATTGTTTCGGCCTAGAATGACTGAATTGTATATAATTTACCACAGCTGCAGGCCATACTATAGGAATAACTGGGTATACTAAGAAATACAGTATAACTTTGACTTTGATGAGATGTGTGACCTTATTGTGTCTTACCTGACCTAAATGCTGTTTTGATGTCAAAGTCTCTACACACTCTCTGAATACTCTCACTCAATTCTGCTATGTATGGAATAGTAAAAATCAAGCAATTCCTTGTTCAGTATCTGTGTGATCTCTAGGAGGTAACTCTTTAGAGCCTGCCCTAATGGTTGCATTGTCATAATCATTGCATTGAAGTACTTTGTGTAGGTATTTCTCTTCTTCCTTAAGTTTACACTCATATTAGTTACCCTACTAACTCTCTGATACAAGCCTCTCACTATTCCGCTCTTTACATGATAGGATGATGAGACTTAAAGTGAAGGTATCTATCTGTGTGTGTAGGTTTTCTGTACACAGTGGAAATGTAAGCCTACCATCACTCTCTCTCTCTTCAATAAGCAATCCAGAAAAGGTAGCTTACTATCTTCCTCTGATTCCATAGTCAATTTTATAGATGGTCTTACGGAGTTTAAGTGGTCCAACTAATGTCATATGAGTTCCTTTCTTAACCATTAAAAAGATATCATCTGCATATCATTTTCATAACTGGAGCTGAGTTTAAAGCTACTTCCTCAAATAACTCCATGTACAAGTTGACCACTACTGCAGAAACAGGAGAACCTCCAACTGCTTGTTCATAACAGTTGCCGTTGTACCTAAAGTAAGTTGACCTAAGGCTGACCTCTAATAATTCTGTAATGCACTCAGGAGATAGACATGTTCTCTCATCTAGACTTTTATCATTCTGGAGCTTATCTCTGATCACAGATACTACCTCGTCTACAGGGAAAACACATCAAAACTCATCATCATTTCATCTGATCTCTTGCATACTCTATTAGCTGTTTGGATGAAAGGTGTTAAACTTCAATTCATATTTAAGATGTACTGCACATACTATTGTAATATTTCTGAATCCCATCCAAGAGTACTCTCCATTACTGTTATACTGCTGCTCTCCGCATAATAACAAGATGCCATTTCAACAAAACATTTGACATTACTCTTCACAAAACATTTGACATTACTCTTCACAAAAAATCTGTTAGTCATGTACCTGTGCACTCACACTGAGATCTGTATAATGTTGTTAGCCCAGCAAAGCAAACTTTTCAACAATTTTAAAGTTGCCCCATTAATTAAATATCAAAATATACACAGTAATAAGTAATTTAAATGTCTATTATTAGAGTATTCTATAACTATCTAACATCCAGTTGGGGCAACTTTATTCCTCCTGCAGTAAAAAAATAAAATTTTTATTATAATTATAAATTCAATATTTATGCTGACAAAATATGTAATACAATTTAAAAATTCAAAGAAAGCTGCTGCACAGTTGAAAACACATTTTATTTACAATATGGAACTCAACTAGACAATGTATCTGTTTTGCTACTGATTTATGCTTTGGAAACTATATATTCTTCTTTTCAAGCTGCAAAATGTCGAATGTTATTATGGTATTGAGATTTTTTAACAGACGCAGTTTTAAAAACTCGGCTGTCAATGGTTATCTGTGAGTGCTTGCTAACTTAGATAGTCAGAATGCGGCATTAGATACTAAGTACCGGCAAGTTGAGGTAAGAAAGTTAGTTCTGTATTTGTTAGATAAAGTATGGTCACAATGGCTACGTACTTATACTTATAGAAATCGACTCCTAGATTCTTCTGCAGTGTTTCATTTGTGCACAGGCTCGCTTTCCATTTGTGCTCAAGCACATCAGTAGTATCAGTTACAGTGACACTTCAGAGTCAATATGGAGTTATTCATGCAAGTTAAATGTTCAAGCGGCCGAAAAATATTTATAGGAAGTTAGGAAAATATTGTTCTGACCAATTTATGTTGTATTCATTATTCTCATGATATTGCATGTACTGCAGAAGACTGCTCAATGTACAATAACCAGTATTGCACAAAGTCAGTTCATTTACTTATAATATCATTATCAACATGAACATTCTCATAACATACCTGATGTTGTTAGAGGTCATTCCACTTTTCCTTGATGAATTTCCATTACCAGATTCTTCATCTGTCTCAGATATTTTTGTCTTCTTGGATTTACAGTATGCAATGATGAAGATAATGCTAGCAGTAAAGAATAATATTCCAGTAACAAGTAGGGACACTGCAATAATTATGTGAGGCTTTAGATCCACTGCCACAGGCTCTGTACCTTCCTCAATAACCTGGCCACGCTCCTCTATCTTTCTATTTTCAAGGTTCAAATATTTTGCTAAGAAAAAAAAAAGACAAAATAATGGGCAGAATTACTTTTATATTCAGATTTGTTCATGGAAATGTATTTATCGACTAGACTAGGTGAAGCAAAATTAATCTAAAATATTATTATTACTTATAATATTGCCTAATAAATTTCTCTGACAGGCTCGTAAAATATAATTTCCTTATTGTTAGTGTTTAGAGTAAAGTTTTCTAGTTGCAATAGTTGTTGCTACATTATTAATACACCAATATTCACAAAGAATTATGAAGCATCTCTTAAATTATACTAATATATTAATTCATACTTACTAAAGTCTGGTGAAAGTCTGCGTCTTGGATGAAATGATTCATGAATGTAATCTTCATGGAAGTCTTTATTGTTTAGAGGACTTGATTCTGTGTTCTCTTGCTGTCTCTTTGTGGGATCTGGTGCACTGTGAAGTCTATTCCTTACATTTATAAACTTTTCACTCAAATAGTTCAAGCCATTTTGGATCATATTAGGTATCTCTGGGGCATGATGTATAATATATTGTAATGCTCTGACATAAAACCCATCTACCGTTATTATTGGTCCATCTCTCACGCTTTGCTCTTTGGGGCCTATAATGAGATAGTGTTAATGAAAAATATTCAAACAGCACTACTCTGTACTATATAGATGTATATATACATGACATCACAGACTCGAGCAAACACACCCACGCTAGAATGAAAGCTGCAGCTAAAGACACATGGTAAATCAGGGAAAGGTAAAAGCTTCCCAGAACTGATATGACGTGAGGTAAGGCTTATGAGCTGTGAGTGAAACTGTTGAATCTCAAGGACTCTAGCAGCGTTTGTTTGTGATTTATCTTGCACTCTAAGGTTAGAGAAGTTCCTGCTACCTTGCCACCTAGAATAGGGAAATTACAAACAGAAGCTGTGTATCTTGATGAGTAATCTCAATGTCTAAACAATGGGCGTTCAAGTAGGGAAAGTGAGTGGGAACAGTGTTGTTCTCATACTTCTACCATATATAAATGAGTACATATAATATGGTAATTCAATATTTTTAGCTTAGTAGCATTAAAATTAGATATAATTCACAAAACATTTCAGCTCTCTCATAAGCCTTCTTCAGTTGTGAGGTGAAGTGTATATATGACTAAAATTCACTTAAATGTCTCAGTATAATTCACATTTTTAAATGTCTTCATACCAGTTGTCTCTTCGTCTTTTGAAACCTCCTGCTGTAGTGGAAAACTATTGGAATTTTGACTCATTTGATTGACATTGTAACTTCTTGTGTTGGTCCCCATCAGTTGAGACAACCTTTCCTTGATCCCGTTTTGCTTTTCATTCTTTTGTCCCAAGTTAAACATTTCTGTTCCCAGTTTACTGTCAAATTGACTAACTTTCTTATGTGGTAAAAGATCATTGACATCATCTTGGTGGACTGCTGTACAGTTATTAAATAATGACACATACAAATAATAACGTGATTCGCTATCTAGTCGAGCAGTTATAAAGAAGTACATCAATAATTAGCACAATTATACACACACTCTGACTTAACAATTTAATATCATTCAAACAGAAGAGTAGAATAAACATACTAAATTTATACATGTAAATATCATCTGAATTGATTATTTCCTCACAAATTACGCAAAAACTACAAATAAAGAAAGAAAATGAGGCATAAATTATTCCATTTTAAGTATTTAGCTAACAACATCAGAGTTGACACATTATAAACTAAACAAATTGTGCTACAAAAGTTCTTTCAGAAATAACATTGAACTTAGCTACAGCTAAGAGAAAACTATTTGATGTAGACTCACATAAATCATCTGGTACTCTTGATATGGAAGGAGTTACTTTTGACTCCATTGTTTTGTATTTGTCTTCATGTTGAGAAGTTATATAATTGCTTCTATCACTGAAGTCCATTTGCTGTTTTTGGAAAGTCTTTGAAACTGAATTGACATTGTCACTTGGTGCTTTAGTTAGAATACTTTTAGACATCCATTTCTCTATCATCATGTCTTGGTTTTCTTTTGACTGAGGTGAGTGATGTGTTCCAGTTTCAAACTTGCTGTTTATTTGATTGTATTTGTTATTTGGTAAACTGTCCTTTACCTCAACTTGTGGGTGTGCTATGTATTTAAATATATTCTAGCTTCAACAAAATTCATATAAAAATCAAAAATATGATTTTATTTAAGTATTTTTTGTATCAATTCAGCTTAACGAATTCAGAATATTCAATTAGCTAAAACTTCTGAAAACTCACACACATCAGGTGGAGTCATTGATGAAGCAAAATGTTTGGGATGATATTTTTGGTAAGCATTCTCTTCTTGAGTTGTAACATAGTTCTTCCCCGAGTCCATCTGCTGTTGTTGAGATATTTGATCAACATAGTGACTGGGTGCTTTAGTTTGATGTGATTGGGACATTCTTTCCTTGACCCTCTTTTCTTGTTTCCCGTCATGGCCTGAATATAACATTTTCTCTCCAAGTTTGTACTTATAATTCTCATTTCTACTTGCAAATAATTTTGTGCGTTTCTCAACTTGTACTGATGCTGTAGGAAAATAATAATTTTACTGAATGTCTTGTGTAAATTCTGTCAATTTGATTGTCAGGACATATTTTTATCTAGTAGTCATGCTAAGTATCAAGTACAAACTAAGTAAAGGTAAACTTGCTTGCTTTAATGTAAGTGAAGGAAATTGTCAATATTTTAAAAGTAATATGAACCTTTCTTCCTTTTACTCCTTGCTAATAAATTTGGATGGGAATGACTATTGTTTTAACTTACGTAAGTTTAGTGGAGTAGTTGGTGAAGTTGGAACAAATGATTTCATACCATTTCTATTTTTTTTCCAAGAGTCCATGTTCTGTTTCCTGCCTTCACCTAAACTAAATATTCCTGGTATAAACTTCCTGTTACTAGGCTTATAAGTATTTTGTGACAAGAATTCATTTGATGATGTATCAGTTTGAGTGTCAGGGATAGCTTTTTTATCAGAAAGAAGATTTCCATTTACTACTTTGGTTACTATTTTGTTAAGAAACGATCTTGAAGATCCAAGGAGACTAGAAGTTTCTTGGAGATTAGGTATATTTAATGTATCTTTCATATTAGTACCGTTCACTTTTAGCATAAAGGTTCCATATGTTTGATTATCATCTTGTTTGAATCTCAGGTATGAATTCAGTCCATCAGATTTCACGTTAAATATGGTGTTTGAGGGGCCTACAGGCCTCCCGTTTACGTACCATTGAAGCAATTTCTCAGGAAGGCCTGCATACTGTGCTAGTATTGTAGTATAAATGGAACTGCCCAATCTTTCCTGAATTAGATCTGTTATGTTCAGTTCAAATTTATCTGGAATTAGTAAGTATGATTGGGTGAATAAGTCAATGATTTAATGCTAGTAACACAATGTTTCATGGCAGTATAATCAAATCCTAACATTGTTTGCATATTTCTAATGTGCATTGCTTCACAATATAACATCTCCAGCACAACTATCACTTAGGAAATATATCGCTAGAAAACTAATTATCACTCAAAATATGGGATATTCTATAGGAAGCTGCTTTAACATGAAGTAGTGGATAAGTTTTGAAGTCTACCACATCATTTTTACATGCATTAAAGCTAGCATGTTATTTTATCTTACCGTGCTTAGAACTGCAATATTGTATTGTCTAAATTAAGTCTACTTTTTCAATGGATACCCACATCACATGCTGATACTACTATAAATTCACACTTCCAACTCACTAGTTGTGATCAGTGTCTTTTCTACTGATTTAGTAGTGACATTGGTGGTGCAACTGTAAAATCCTCTATTTTTCACATCAAAATGATGGATGGTAATATTTGAGTATACAAATAAGTATGGTGATAGTCCGTTCCACAAGTTTTGGTCCAGGTCTAAAGTTGTGTTAACAAACGTTAGTAGTTTCGCAGTTGGTGAAATGCACTTCAATGAGACCTTGGCATCATACGGAACTTTCACTAAATGTCTGAGATATTTCTGAACTTTGCCATTTACTGCTACTTGTAAGGATGCTAGTATTTATAACATTACAATGAAGTGATCATATATATATACACATTGTGTAATGCTTTATATATATCTAAAAGAAAATGAAATAATTGCTAAATCTTATGCAGCACCGAAATTGTAACATTAGCATGATACTGATTATGAGACTGTGTATTCAAATTTCATTGTTTTAATTGCTTCAAATATTATGTATTCAAGTAACTGTTGATAGAATAAAAATAATGTTATAGTTAGTTAAGTTTTAACTCACTCAAATCTGGTGAGAGAGTTTGTAAAATACTATTTCCTTGAACAATTTTTTTGTGGGTATTCTTCTCTAGAGATTTAGCATGAGCAGGTAGGTGTGTCCATTCATTGACTTTATTTTCTGGTTTCCTCTTCTGTCCTAAACGAATTACTTCTCTTAGGAATTTCCTATCGCTATCTTTGTCTTTGTTAGGTGCCATGCTTGCTTGTGAAGAAAAAATTGAGTTTTGACTGATGTAATGACTCTTTGGTTTAGGTTTTTGTGTTTTGTCTTGACCTAAACGAATGACTTCAGGTCTAAACTTTCTGTTAGTTGACTTATGTGTATCATGTGATAAGAACTGATTAACAGATGTGTCAGATTGAGGATCAGGATAAGCTGTGACATCAGAGAGAATACTTCCATGTGATATTTTGGTTACTACTTTCTTAACACTATTTTTTGTGGATTCTAAAATGCTTGAAATTTGTTGAGGATGAGGCAACTTTAGTGTATCCTTCCATTTTGTACCGTTCACTTTCAGCATAAAGGTTCCATATGTTTGATTATCATCGTGCTTGAATCTCAGGTATGAATTCAGTCCATCAGATTTCACATTAAATATGGTATTTGAGGGGCCTACACGCCTCCCATTTACGTACCACTGAAGCAATTTCTCAGGAAAGCCTGTATACTGAGCTAGTATTGTTGTATAAATGGAATTTCCCAATCTTTCCTGGATTAAATCTGTTATGTTAACTTCAAATTTATCTGTTATTAGAATGTATAATTATTAATGGAAATGAGTTTTTAAAAAAATATATATATAATATATATTATATACATATATATATATTGTGCTTATTACATGAGTTAGAGTGTGATATGGTGAAATATTTCATGAGCAGGCTAATTTATTTTCAAGAGTCAAAGGCAGTGAAAATAAAGCCTGTGAGTGAAATATCTAGCCATATGACTCCAACGAGTGTAATAAGTGGTTTATTCCACACTAGATATCTTCACTGAAGTAGTTTTTTGTTAACTCAAGGTGTAAAGTTACCGAAAACTCACTAGGGGCTCCCCACAACCGTAGCTGATATTATTGCAGCTACTCTAACCTGGCTGGGTAGGCTCCACTAGAGTAAAAATGGCTATAAAAACCCAGAAAACTTGTACGCCAGGCCTGGTTGCTATATGCTTGCTCAATACAGCCATGAGATAATACCTTGTGATATCCTGAGATATCTCACAGTACCTAAAAATATCATTGTGAAGATATCTAGCTTGGAATAAATATATATATTTCTCAGCATTGGAGAAAATCAAGTGCATAATTTCCACATAGTATATTTCATTTCAACTGCTTGGCTATCAGGTTGACATCCTAAAAGTCACCATTATATTGGATATTGCTATTATTAAATAGCAACATGGAATAATTACCACTAGAGTACCATCAGATTCTACAATTGATTTCATATTTCAGAATTGCACGTCTTTATGTAAAATTAATGGATCTGAAGAATTTGACCTGATAACAAAACACTACTAATCATATAATAAGGTGGTGCACTTGTTCTTACATGCTCGATACTTAATCTTCCAATAGTATTTTGACGTGTTATAATTGTCATTACTGAAACTACATTTTCAATTAATAATACACATCAATATAATTGCATATACAATTCTAAATACAAACTTTGAACTCACTAGTTGTAATTAGTGTCTTTTGTGCTGATTTAGTAGTGACATTGGTGGTGCAACTGTAAAATCCTCTATTTTTAACATCAAAATGATTAATTGTAATATTTGAGTATACAAATAAGTATGGTGACAGTCCGTTCCACAAGTTTTGGTCCAGGTCTAAAGTTGTGTTAACAAACGTTAGTAGTTTCGCAGTTGGTGAAATGCACTTCAATGAGACCTTGGCATCATACGGAACTTTCACTAAATGTCTGAGATATTTCTGAACTTTGCCATTTACTGCTACTTGTAAGGATGCTAGTATTTATAACATTACAATGAAATGATCGTATATATACACATTGTGTAATGCTTATATAACTATAAAAGTCTTATGCAGCACCGAAATTGTAACATTAGCATGATACTGATTATGAGACTGTGTATTCAAATTTCATTGTTTTAATAGCTTCACATATTATGTATTCAAGAAACTGTTGATAGAATAAAAATAATGTTATAGTTAGTTAAGTTTTAACTCACTCAAATCTGGTGAGAGAGTTTGTAAAATACGTTTTCCTTGAACAATTTTTTTGTGAGTATTCTTCTCTAGAGATTTAGCATGAGCAGGTAGGTGTGTCCATTCATTGACTGCTTTTTCTTGCTTCCGGTTCTGTCCTAAACGAATTACTTCTCTTAGGAATTTCCTATCGCTATATTTGTCTCTGTTAGGTGCCAAGTTTGCTTGTGAAGTAAAAATTGAGTTTTGACGGACATAATGACTCTTTGGTTTAGGTTTTTGTGTCTTGCCTTGACCTAAACGAATGACTGCAGGTCTAAACTTTCTGTTAGTTGGCTTATGTGTATTATGTGATAAGAACTGATTAACAGATGTGTCAGATTGAGGATCAGAATCAACTTTGACATCAGAAAGAATACTTCCATGTGATATTTTGGTTACTACTTTGTTAAAATTATTTTTTGTGGATTCGAAAATGCTTGAAATTTGAGGATGAGACAACTTCAGTGTATCCTTCCATTTTGTACCGTTCACTTTCAACATAAAGGTTCCATATGTTTGATTAACATCCCGTTTGAATCTCAGGTATGAATTCAGTCCATCAGATTTCACGTCAAATACGGTATTAGTTGGGCCTACAGGCCTCCCATTTACGTACCACTGAAGCAATTTCTCAGGAAAGCCAGTATACTGAGCTAGTATTGTTGTATAAATGGAATTTCCCAATCTTTCCTGGATCAGATCTGTTATGTTAACTTCAAATTTATCTGTTAGTAGAATGTATATTTAACGAGAATTAGTTAACAAATCAATATATAATATATATTATTTCGCGTCTTTGCAGATAATCAAATACATAATTTCCACAGACTATGTTTCATTTCAACTTCTTAGCTATCAGGTTGACACCCTCAAAGTCACCATTATATTGGATATTGCTATTATTAAATAGCAACATGGAATAATTACCACTAGAGTACCATCAGATTCTACAATTGATTTCATTTCAGAATTGCACGTCTTTATGTAAAATTAATGGATCTGAAGAATTTGACCTGATAACAAAACACTACTAATGATATAGTAATAGTAATAGTGTTATAGCACAGCTAGTAGTAGACAGCATTGAAATCTGAGTAAGGTTTAAGGTGGTGCACTTGTTCTTACTTCATCTTAATCTTCTAATCGGGGTTTTGACGTGTTGTAATTGTCATTACTGAAACTACATTTTCAATTAATAATACACATCAATATACATGCATATACAATTCTAAATACAAACTTTGAACTCACTAGTTGTGATTAGTGTCTTTTGTGCTGATTTAGTAGTGACATTGGTGGTGCAACTGTAAAATCCTCTATTTATCACATCAAAATGATTAATAGTAATATTTGAGTATACAAACAAATATGGTGACAGTCCGTTCCACAAGTTTTGGTCCAGGTCTAAAGTTGTGTTAACAAACGTTAGTAGTTTTGCAGTTGGTGAAATGCACTTCAATGCAACCTTTGCATCATATGGAACTGTCACCAAATGATGAAGATATTTCCGGACTTTGCCATTCACCTCTACTTGTAAAGATGCTAGTATTTATAATTATTACCATGTATTACAATGATAAAACACTGATACAAAATGTAATGCTTTTTGTCACTTCATGGATGCATGAAGATGAAAGTGTTTTATAGCTATCCATTCCAGTCATAATACAGTTATATAAGCTATTCACTACTGTACAATCACAATAATTACTTAATATTATTATTAGACTAAAATTATTGAAAAATATGACAATTGTAATCTAAGCTGAGATTCATTGTAATTTTTGTATTGTACTGGTATATTTTCCAATCATTTCAAATCAATTATGATTAGTTATCAAAACCGATCTTTAATATATTCCTAAAGGTTCACAATATTCCATTTACCATATTGTGTTCAGAAGGTATAAAATGTGGCAGAATTAGAAAATAGACTCGATACTCAGGCAACGTTTATTCAAGAATTGGATTTTAAAATGTGTAAAGTGTAAATCCATTCTACTGCTTACATAAATCTGTTGGAATAGCTGGAGAAGGTACTCTGTCTGTATCATGAGATTTCACATTCTGTTGTCTGTTGCTAGGATCCAATTGTTCTTGATGAACAGATGAATCTTGGTTGACATAGTGACGTGTTCGCTTAGTTTGAATCTGCTGACGGATCCATTCATTGAGCAGGTTTTTCAGTTTCCTGTTTGGACCTAATTGAACTACTTCAGTTTCTTCTTTACTTCCTCTATTGTTGTTCCTATTGAGTGTCAAGCTACTTGGAGGAGTCTTCTTAATAGCCTTATTAGGTGTTGTATTTGAATCTAAAAATTCAGAGCATTATAATTGGAAGCGTATTTTTGATGTAAGCATGCAAGTCTGTCGGTCTGACTGACTGTCTGTCTGTCTGTCTGTCTGTTTGTCTGTCCATCTGTCCATCTGTCTGTTTGTGTTCCTTCTCTCTTTGTCTGTCTCTCTCTCTATTCATGTATACATATTATATAGGAGCATAGAGAATGTTAAATACGCTTACTTAAATTTCTGACATGCTTATAGATGCACTATTGGAATTATTTAGTTGACTTATATTATCATAAAGTGGAATTTAAAAATGGTGACATTTAAACTGTTCCTAAATTATAACATTACCATTGTACTATTTAAGACACAGTGTAGCTAATCAAGTTCCATTTTCAATAACTTCAACAATATTCTTCAATTAGCTACAAAGAATTAAGGAATTTGTCGTAATTACTTTTTGTTTTAACTCACTAAAATCAGAATGGAGAGTTTGTAAAATGTTGCTTCCTTGAACGAACTTTTTGTGGATATTCTTCTCTAGAGATTTAGCATGAGCAGGTAGGCGTGTCCATTCATTGACTGTACTTTCTTCTTTCCTGTTTTGTTCTATTACTTCTTTCAAAAATTTTCTATCCCTATCCTTTTTGATAGGTGCCAAGTTGGTTCGGGAAGAAAACGTTGAGTCTGGATGGACAAGGTGACTTTTTGGTTTAATTTTTTGTTTCTTGTCTTGTCCTAAGTGAATTATATCCGGTAAGTATTTTCTGTTCGTAGGGTTTTGTCTATTAAGTGATTGAAATTGATCAGACATATCAGATTGAGAGTTAGGAGTAGCTTTGACATCAGAGAGAATATTTCCATTTACTATCTTGGTCACTAGTTTAAGTATATTTTTGGAGGATCCAAAAAGATGAGAAATTTGTTGAGGATGAGGCAACTTTAGTGTATCCTTCCATTTTGTACCATTCACTTTCAACATAAAGGTTCCATATGTTTGATTATCATCGTGTTTAAATCTCAGATATGAATTCAGTCCATCATGTTTGACGTGAAATATAGTATTTGAGGGGCCTACAGGCTTCCCATTTACGTACCACTGAAGCAATCGCTCAGGAATGCCAGCGTATTGAGCTAATATAGTAGTATATAAGGAATTGCCCAATCTTTCCTGAATTAGATCTGTTATGTTTACCTCATGTTGGCCTGTAATCATGTAATACATGATACCTTAACTGAAGAATCTTGAAATAATGTACACTATTTAGAGAAGTATGCAGCCATTACAAAAAAGAAGCTTAGTATTAATGATGCAAACAGATTGTAGTGCTTCAGCACAAATGACTACCGAGATTACATAGTAAAAAACCTTGACGATTTTGGAAAAATTCTAGGTTAATCTCAATAATTATATATAATTAAAAGAGCTAATCAATTTAATTAGCTAATTATCTACAAGTGACAAAATTTGCAAGTTTTTCTCACTTTATCCTTAACCTTCCAGAAGTAACATCCCAAACTACAATTTCATGGTATACAAAGTAGACTGTTAAATAACTGATGACTAGTCGACTTAATATTTTATACCACACGTACTAACTATAATATATTCAATCTATTAGTACGTTTGTAAGTGATACCAATATGTCAACCTCAATTAACAACCTTTACTCTATTAGTGCACAATAAAGTAACAGAATGATAATACACTCACTTGTTGTGATTAACGTCCTTTGTAATGATTTTGAATGAATATTTGTTGCACATCTATAAAATCCTCTGTTCCTTGCATTAAAGTGGTCAATTGTAACATTAGCTGATATGAATAAGTAGGGTGAAAGTCCGTTCAGAAAGTTTTGATCCAGATCTAGAGTTGTATTGATAAACGTTAATAATTCCACATTCTGTGACCTGCAAGTTAGGGACACTTTAGCATTATAGGGAACTTTGACCAAGTGATTCAGATACTTTTGAGGGATTCCATTGACTTCTACTTCTAAATTGCCTGTTTCATAAATGTTAAAATAAACTTTGAACAAAATATTAATTAAGACCTTGGTTAAAAGTTTATCAATTGTTATTTTATGGCTTACAAATTAATGTTGCTGTTGCAGTTATTTGCATTTCATTTCAAGATGTTGTTTTACGTTTGCAGGAAAAATACATGACATTTGGACTTAGTTGTTGTTTTTGTGTGTTGTTGTTTTTTTCAAAAAAAAAGTGCTGACTAAGAGTTCAGGTAGAGCTTTCTCTTTAATTTCAAATCTCCATTAATTGGTAATTTAAATAAAACTGATGGCAATTTTTGTTTTAGTTGAGTTTATCTGATAATGCTATGTTAAAGGATTAGCTAATCATTATTGTTAATAACTAAATGAATACACTGTTAAAATGCGTGCTTAAATAACACCTCGCGAGCTGTTTGCCAGGATACGCGGTCTGGACACCCCACTTTAAGCCCTTATAACTTCTACACCAACGCATACTTTACCAAGTGAGCTTATATAATAATAGCTTATATCCATTAGTTTCTTCATTTCAAATATCATTTAGTTGCGACTAACTTTGGGGACAATATTAGGCTTTAAACTGGGGTGTCCAGGCAGCGCCTCCTATTTAACACCAAACACCCCATTTTTAACAGTGTAAAGATTATATTTAATTTTGGTTTAAATTTTTGTCAAGTTTTATCATCTCTACAATAGTATTTCTTTCACTTCATTCTTTAAAGAATCAATTAGTCCTGATTTTTACAACTGATTATTATGTGGCCATGCTATCCTGTCCAGTACAGTTCTACCTTACATCGCTTTTGTATTGTTTTTCAACACAAAATGGTGAGCAAGCTATCATTTTATACTAAAATACATAAAAAGAAACTTCATTATATTCTTCGAGAATAATTTAGGTTTAGTCTTTTATTAGCTAATAAGACAAAGAATAGAGAGTTTATGATCTCAAGCCCTTAGAATGAATGTATACTTCCTATATACTTCTTGTTTTAGTAAAGCCAAACTACCATTAATAGCAGCACATCAAGTCTAAATATATTCTATCTAAACAGCACGCTTATGATTAAGTGAATTCCTCCATGTAGCATGTACGATTAGCTTAAATTGCGAGTGTGGAAACAGGAGTGTTCTGTTGTCACAGAGGGTACAGGACAACCTGATAGGATGTTGGTAAGATTATTTGTCTACCTGTTCAAGAACAAATACAGTATAGCCAATATATTTAAGTGATTTAGTTCTCATTTAGCTAGCGACTTGTAATACAGCCACACTTAGGCTGGTTGCCAGTTAAAATGTGTGCTTGTCAAAGCCGTGTTTATGCCAATTTCTTTTCTTCACTATTATAGGTGCCGTTTATTGTAAGGATTAGGACTAACTCAGGCAGAATTTCACCTTCAACTCGGATCACTACTATTTTTTGTATGTGTATTACTTAAATTCTATCATTTCATCAATTTTTCATATACAATAAATAAATGAAACAATTGATAATTTTATTAACATGAAAGTCTAGTAACTTTAGCTACAAGTTAACAGTGCTGCACTGCTGAATCCGGTGAAAATCAAAATATTTCTTGGGACACAGTAGGTACAATCGACAGCCCCGCCAGTTTGCGATTTCCATTTGCTGTACATTATCTGCCCGTAATAAACATAAATATTATTGAAAACAGATGAGATGAGTTGTACAGCGCCCGAAAACTCCGTAAACTTCACCAAATTTCTTTCTTTCAATAGTTACAGTATTAATGAGCACCTGCCTACTGCCCCTTTTCCCAGCGCAACGTTGACGTTTGAGCGCTTAATTGACTTGGATTCACATAAATAAATTGCTTCCAGTAAAGTACTAAATGCATTCCTCAATTACCGAGCTTGGGGTCGTGCCAACTTTACTTGGACAAACTGTAACACTATGTGCCTGACAAATTGCTAGTTCAATATTTATAAGCTAAAATAACATTATTAGCTAGCTGTAGCAAAGTTAACCAGATCAATTAATTTCATATTGCCAATTATTACTTATACTGTATTATATCTTATTTTTGTACTTTAAAGTCCTTCATATCAATGTAACTTACCTACCACTAGATGAAGCGTAAAAGTATAAATAAGTAACAAAATCATCACCATTTTGTTACAGCACTTTTAGGATAAACGCTACAACTATAAATAACGCAAACTCTCAAGCCTTTTATGTGGGCGCGCCACGCTAACTCTGTGCGCGTTGTTTAACAATGCTGTCCGACGCCATCCACGCTGATTCCCAGCGTGGATGGCGTCGGACAGCATTGTTAAACAACGCGCACAGAGTTAGCGTGGCGCGCCCACATAAAAGGCTTGAGAGTTTGCGTTATTTATAGTTGTAGCGTTTATCCTAAAAGTGCTGTAACAAAATGGTGATGATTTTGTTACTTATTTATACTTTTACGCTTCATCTAGTGGTAGGTAAGTTACATTGATATGAAGGACTTTAAAGTACAAAAATAAGATATAATACAGTATAAGTAATAATTGGCAATATGAAATTAATTGATCTGGTTAACTTTGCTACAGCTAGCTAATAATGTTATTTTAGCTTATAAATATTGAACTAGCAATTTGTCAGGCACATAGTGTTACAGTTTGTCCAAGTAAAGTTGGCACGACCCCAAGCTCGGTAATTGAGGAATGCATTTAGTACTTTACTGGAAGCAATTTATTTATGTGAATCCAAGTCAATTAAGCGCTCAAACGTCAACGTTGCGCTGGGAAAAGGGGCAGTAGGCAGGTGCTCATTAATACTGTAACTATTGAAAGAAAGAAATTTGGTGAAGTTTACGGAGTTTTCGGGCGCTGTACAACTCATCTCATCTGTTTTCAATAATATTTATGTTTATTACGGGCAGATAATGTACAGCAAATGGAAATCGCAAACTGGCGGGGCTGTCGATTGTACCTACTGTGTCCCAAGAAATATTTTGATTTTCACCGGATTCAGCAGTGCAGCACTGTTAACTTGTAGCTAAAGTTACTAGACTTTCATGTTAATAAAATTATCAATTGTTTCATTTATTTATTGTATATGAAAAATTGATGAAATGATAGAATTTAAGTAATACACATACAAAAAATAGTAGTGATCCGAGTTGAAGGTGAAATTCTGCCTGAGTTAGTCCTAATCCTTACAATAAACGGCACCTATAATAGTGAAGAAAAGAAATTGGCATAAACACGGCTTTGACAAGCACACATTTTAACTGGCAACCAGCCTAAGTGTGGCTGTATTACAAGTCGCTAGCTAAATGAGAACTAAATCACTTAAATATATTGGCTATACTGTATTTGTTCTTGAACAGGTAGACAAATAATCTTACCAACATCCTATCAGGTTGTCCTGTACCCTCTGTGACAACAGAACACTCCTGTTTCCACACTCGCAATTTAAGCTAATCGTACATGCTACATGGAGGAATTCACTTAATCATAAGCGTGCTGTTTAGATAGAATATATTTAGACTTGATGTGCTGCTATTAATGGTAGTTTGGCTTTACTAAAACAAGAAGTATATAGGAAGTATACATTCATTCTAAGGGCTTGAGATCATAAACTCTCTATTCTTTGTCTTATTAGCTAATAAAAGACTAAACCTAAATTATTCTCGAAGAATATAATGAAGTTTCTTTTTATGTATTTTAGTATAAAATGATAGCTTGCTCACCATTTTGTGTTGAAAAACAATACAAAAGCGATGTAAGGTAGAACTGTACTGGACAGGATAGCATGGCCACATAATAATCAGTTGTAAAAATCAGGACTAATTGATTCTTTAAAGAATGAAGTGAAAGAAATACTATTGTAGAGATGATAAAACTTGACAAAAATTTAAACCAAAATTAAATATAATCTTTACACTGTTAAAAATGGGGTGTTTGGTGTTAAATAGGAGGCGCTGCCTGGACACCCCAGTTTAAAGCCTAATATTGTCCCCAAAGTTAGTCGCAACTAAATGATATTTGAAATGAAGAAACTAATGGATATAAGCTATTATTATATAAGCTCACTTGGTAAAGTATGCGTTGGTGTAGAAGTTATAAGGGCTTAAAGTGGGGTGTCCAGACCGCGTATCCTGGCAAACAGCTCGCGAGGTGTTATTTAAGCACGCATTTTAACAGTGTATTCATTTAGTTATTAACAATAATGATTAGCTAATCCTTTAACATAGCATTATCAGATAAACTCAACTAAAACAAAAATTGCCATCAGTTTTATTTAAATTACCAATTAATGGAGATTTGAAATTAAAGAGAAAGCTCTACCTGAACTCTTAGTCAGCACTTTTTTTTGAAAAAAAACAACAACAACAGCACACAAAAACAACAACTAAGTCCAAATGTCATGTATTTTTCCTGCAACGTAAAACAACATCTTGAAATGAAATGCAAATAACTGCAACAGCAACATTAATTTGTAAGCCATAAAATAACAATTGATAAACTTTTAACCAAGGTCTTAATTAATATTTTGTTCAAAGTTTATTTTAACATTTTTGAAACAGGCAATTTAGAAGTAGAAGTCAATGGAATCCCTCAAAAGTATCTGAATCACTTGGTCAAAGTTCCCTATAATGCTAAAGTGTCCCTAACTTGCAGGTCACAGAATGTGGAATTATTAACGTTTATCAATACAACTCTAGATCTGGATCAAAACTTTCTGAACGGACTTTCACCCTACTTATTCATATCAGCTAATGTTACAATTGACCACTTTAATGCAAGGAACAGAGGATTTTATAGATGTGCAACAAATATTCATTCAAAATCATTACAAAGGACGTTAATCACAACAAGTGAGTGTATTATCATTCTGTTACTTTATTGTGCACTAATAGAGTAAAGGTTGTTAATTGAGGTTGACATATTGGTATCACTTACAAACGTACTAATAGATTGAATATATTATAGTTAGTACGTGTGGTATAAAATATTAAGTCGACTAGTCATCAGTTATTTAACAGTCTACTTTGTATACCATGAAATTGTAGTTTGGGATGTTACTTCTGGAAGGTTAAGGATAAAGTGAGAAAAACTTGCAAATTTTGTCACTTGTAGATAATTAGCTAATTAAATTGATTAGCTCTTTTAATTATATATAATTATTGAGATTAACCTAGAATTTTTCCAAAATCGTCAAGGTTTTTTACTATGTAATCTCGGTAGTCATTTGTGCTGAAGCACTACAATCTGTTTGCATCATTAATACTAAGCTTCTTTTTTGTAATGGCTGCATACTTCTCTAAATAGTGTACATTATTTCAAGATTCTTCAGTTAAGGTATCATGTATTACATGATTACAGGCCAACATGAGGTAAACATAACAGATCTAATTCAGGAAAGATTGGGCAATTCCTTATATACTACTATATTAGCTCAATACGCTGGCATTCCTGAGCGATTGCTTCAGTGGTACGTAAATGGGAAGCCTGTAGGCCCCTCAAATACTATATTTCACGTCAAACATGATGGACTGAATTCATATCTGAGATTTAAACACGATGATAATCAAACATATGGAACCTTTATGTTGAAAGTGAATGGTACAAAATGGAAGGATACACTAAAGTTGCCTCATCCTCAACAAATTTCTCATCTTTTTGGATCCTCCAAAAATATACTTAAACTAGTGACCAAGATAGTAAATGGAAATATTCTCTCTGATGTCAAAGCTACTCCTAACTCTCAATCTGATATGTCTGATCAATTTCAATCACTTAATAGACAAAACCCTACGAACAGAAAATACTTACCGGATATAATTCACTTAGGACAAGACAAGAAACAAAAAATTAAACCAAAAAGTCACCTTGTCCATCCAGACTCAACGTTTTCTTCCCGAACCAACTTGGCACCTATCAAAAAGGATAGGGATAGAAAATTTTTGAAAGAAGTAATAGAACAAAACAGGAAAGAAGAAAGTACAGTCAATGAATGGACACGCCTACCTGCTCATGCTAAATCTCTAGAGAAGAATATCCACAAAAAGTTCGTTCAAGGAAGCAACATTTTACAAACTCTCCATTCTGATTTTAGTGAGTTAAAACAAAAAGTAATTACGACAAATTCCTTAATTCTTTGTAGCTAATTGAAGAATATTGTTGAAGTTATTGAAAATGGAACTTGATTAGCTACACTGTGTCTTAAATAGTACAATGGTAATGTTATAATTTAGGAACAGTTTAAATGTCACCATTTTTAAATTCCACTTTATGATAATATAAGTCAACTAAATAATTCCAATAGTGCATCTATAAGCATGTCAGAAATTTAAGTAAGCGTATTTAACATTCTCTATGCTCCTATATAATATGTATACATGAATAGAGAGAGAGACAGACAAAGAGAGAAGGAACACAAACAGACAGATGGACAGATGGACAGACAAACAGACAGACAGACAGACAGACAGTCAGTCAGACCGACAGACTTGCATGCTTACATCAAAAATACGCTTCCAATTATAATGCTCTGAATTTTTAGATTCAAATACAACACCTAATAAGGCTATTAAGAAGACTCCTCCAAGTAGCTTGACACTCAATAGGAACAACAATAGAGGAAGTAAAGAAGAAACTGAAGTAGTTCAATTAGGTCCAAACAGGAAACTGAAAAACCTGCTCAATGAATGGATCCGTCAGCAGATTCAAACTAAGCGAACACGTCACTATGTCAACCAAGATTCATCTGTTCATCAAGAACAATTGGATCCTAGCAACAGACAACAGAATGTGAAATCTCATGATACAGACAGAGTACCTTCTCCAGCTATTCCAACAGATTTATGTAAGCAGTAGAATGGATTTACACTTTACACATTTTAAAATCCAATTCTTGAATAAACGTTGCCTGAGTATCGAGTCTATTTTCTAATTCGGCCACATTTTATACCTTCTGAACACAATATGGTAAATGGAATATTGTGAACCTTTAGGAATATATTAAAGATCGGTTTTGATAACTAATCATAATTGATTTGAAATGATTGGAAAATATACCAGTACAATACAAAAATTACAATGAATCTCAGCTTAGATTACAATTGTCATATTTTTCAATAATTTTAGTCTAATAATAATATTAAGTAATTATTGTGATTGTACAGTAGTGAATAGCTTATATAACTGTATTATGACTGGAATGGATAGCTATAAAACACTTTCATCTTCATGCATCCATGAAGTGACAAAAAGCATTACATTTTGTATCAGTGTTTTATCATTGTAATACATGGTAATAATTATAAATACTAGCATCTTTACAAGTAGAGGTGAATGGCAAAGTCCGGAAATATCTTCATCATTTGGTGACAGTTCCATATGATGCAAAGGTTGCATTGAAGTGCATTTCACCAACTGCAAAACTACTAACGTTTGTTAACACAACTTTAGACCTGGACCAAAACTTGTGGAACGGACTGTCACCATATTTGTTTGTATACTCAAATATTACTATTAATCATTTTGATGTGATAAATAGAGGATTTTACAGTTGCACCACCAATGTCACTACTAAATCAGCACAAAAGACACTAATCACAACTAGTGAGTTCAAAGTTTGTATTTAGAATTGTATATGCATGTATATTGATGTGTATTATTAATTGAAAATGTAGTTTCAGTAATGACAATTACAACACGTCAAAACCCCGATTAGAAGATTAAGATGAAGTAAGAACAAGTGCACCACCTTAAACCTTACTCAGATTTCAATGCTGTCTACTACTAGCTGTGCTATAACACTATTACTATTACTATATCATTAGTAGTGTTTTGTTATCAGGTCAAATTCTTCAGATCCATTAATTTTACATAAAGACGTGCAATTCTGAAATATGAAATCAATTGTAGAATCTGATGGTACTCTAGTGGTAATTATTCCATGTTGCTATTTAATAATAGCAATATCCAATATAATGGTGACTTTGAGGGTGTCAACGTGATAGCTAAGAAGTTGAAATGAAACATAGTCTGTGGAAATTATGTATTTGATTATCTGCAAAGACGCGAAATAATATATTATATATTGATTTGTTAACTAATTCTCGTTAAATATACATTCTACTAACAGATAAATTTGAAGTTAACATAACAGATCTGATCCAGGAAAGATTGGGAAATTCCATTTATACAACAATACTAGCTCAGTATACTGGCTTTCCTGAGAAATTGCTTCAGTGGTACGTAAATGGGAGGCCTGTAGGCCCAACTAATACCGTATTTGACGTGAAATCTGATGGACTGAATTCATACCTGAGATTCAAACGGGATGTTAATCAAACATATGGAACCTTTATGTTGAAAGTGAACGGTACAAAATGGAAGGATACACTGAAGTTGTCTCATCCTCAAATTTCAAGCATTTTCGAATCCACAAAAAATAATTTTAACAAAGTAGTAACCAAAATATCACATGGAAGTATTCTTTCTGATGTCAAAGTTGATTCTGATCCTCAATCTGACACATCTGTTAATCAGTTCTTATCACATAATACACATAAGCCAACTAACAGAAAGTTTAGACCTGCAGTCATTCGTTTAGGTCAAGGCAAGACACAAAAACCTAAACCAAAGAGTCATTATGTCCGTCAAAACTCAATTTTTACTTCACAAGCAAACTTGGCACCTAACAAAGACAAATATAGCGATAGGAAATTCCTAAGAGAAGTAATTCGTTTAGGACAGAACCGGAAGCAAGAAAAAGCAGTCAATGAATGGACACACCTACCTGCTCATGCTAAATCTCTAGAGAAGAATACTCACAAAAAAATTGTTCAAGGAAAACGTATTTTACAAACTCTCTCACCAGATTTGAGTGAGTTAAAACTTAACTAACTATAACATTATTTTTATTCTATCAACAGTTTCTTGAATACATAATATGTGAAGCTATTAAAACAATGAAATTTGAATACACAGTCTCATAATCAGTATCATGCTAATGTTACAATTTCGGTGCTGCATAAGACTTTTATAGTTATATAAGCATTACACAATGTGTATATATACGATCATTTCATTGTAATGTTATAAATACTAGCATCCTTACAAGTAGCAGTAAATGGCAAAGTTCAGAAATATCTCAGACATTTAGTGAAAGTTCCGTATGATGCCAAGGTCTCATTGAAGTGCATTTCACCAACTGCGAAACTACTAACGTTTGTTAACACAACTTTAGACCTGGACCAAAACTTGTGGAACGGACTGTCACCATACTTATTTGTATACTCAAATATTACAATTAATCATTTTGATGTTAAAAATAGAGGATTTTACAGTTGCACCACCAATGTCACTACTAAATCAGCACAAAAGACACTAATTACAACTAGTGAGTTCAAAGTTTGTATTTAGAATTGTATATGCAATTATATTGATGTGTATTATTAATTGAAAATGTAGTTTCAGTAATGACAATTATAACACGTCAAAATACTATTGGAAGATTAAGTATCGAGCATGTAAGAACAAGTGCACCACCTTATTATATGATTAGTAGTGTTTTGTTATCAGGTCAAATTCTTCAGATCCATTAATTTTACATAAAGACGTGCAATTCTGAAATATGAAATCAATTGTAGAATCTGATGGTACTCTAGTGGTAATTATTCCATGTTGCTATTTAATAATAGCAATATCCAATATAATGGTGACTTTTAGGATGTCAACCTGATAGCCAAGCAGTTGAAATGAAATATACTATGTGGAAATTATGCACTTGATTTTCTCCAATGCTGAGAAATATATATATTTATTCCAAGCTAGATATCTTCACAATGATATTTTTAGGTACTGTGAGATATCTCAGGATATCACAAGGTATTATCTCATGGCTGTATTGAGCAAGCATATAGCAACCAGGCCTGGCGTACAAGTTTTCTGGGTTTTTATAGCCATTTTTACTCTAGTGGAGCCTACCCAGCCAGGTTAGAGTAGCTGCAATAATATCAGCTACGGTTGTGGGGAGCCCCTAGTGAGTTTTCGGTAACTTTACACCTTGAGTTAACAAAAAACTACTTCAGTGAAGATATCTAGTGTGGAATAAACCACTTATTACACTCGTTGGAGTCATATGGCTAGATATTTTACTCACAGGCTTTATTTTCACTGCCTTTGACTCTTGAAAATAAATTAGCCTGCTCATGAAATATTTCACCATATCACACTCTAACTCATGTAATAAGCACAATATATATATATATGTATATAATATATATTATATATATTTTTTTTTTAAAACTCAATTCCATTAATAATTATACATTCTAATAACAGATAAATTTGAAGTTAACATAACAGATTTAATCCAGGAAAGATTGGGAAATTCCATTTATACAACAATACTAGCTCAGTATACAGGCATTCCTGAGAAATTGCTTCAGTGGTACGTAAATGGGAGGCGTGTAGGCCCCTCAAATACCATATTTAATGTGAAATCTGATGGACTGAATTCATACCTGAGATTCAAGCACGATGATAATCAAACATATGGAACCTTTATGCTGAAAGTGAACGGTACAAAATGGAAGGATACACTAAAGTTGCCTCATCCTCAACAAATTTCAAGCATTTTAGAATCCACAAAAAATAGTGTTAAGAAAGTAGTAACCAAAATATCACATGGAAGTATTCTCTCTGATGTCACAGCTTATCCTGATCCTCAATCTGACACATCTGTTAATCAGTTCTTATCACATGATACACATAAGTCAACTAACAGAAAGTTTAGACCTGAAGTCATTCGTTTAGGTCAAGACAAAACACAAAAACCTAAACCAAAGAGTCATTACATCAGTCAAAACTCAATTTTTTCTTCACAAGCAAGCATGGCACCTAACAAAGACAAAGATAGCGATAGGAAATTCCTAAGAGAAGTAATTCGTTTAGGACAGAAGAGGAAACCAGAAAATAAAGTCAATGAATGGACACACCTACCTGCTCATGCTAAATCTCTAGAGAAGAATACCCACAAAAAAATTGTTCAAGGAAATAGTATTTTACAAACTCTCTCACCAGATTTGAGTGAGTTAAAACTTAACTAACTATAACATTATTTTTATTCTATCAACAGTTACTTGAATACATAATATTTGAAGCAATTAAAACAATGAAATTTGAATACACAGTCTCATAATCAGTATCATGCTAATGTTACAATTTCGGTGCTGCATAAGATTTAGCAATTATTTCATTTTCTTTTAGATATATATAAAGCATTACACAATGTGTATATATATATGATCACTTCATTGTAATGTTATAAATACTAGCATCCTTACAAGTAGCAGTAAATGGCAAAGTTCAGAAATATCTCAGACATTTAGTGAAAGTTCCGTATGATGCCAAGGTCTCATTGAAGTGCATTTCACCAACTGCGAAACTACTAACGTTTGTTAACACAACTTTAGACCTGGACCAAAACTTGTGGAACGGACTATCACCATACTTATTTGTATACTCAAATATTACCATCCATCATTTTGATGTGAAAAATAGAGGATTTTACAGTTGCACCACCAATGTCACTACTAAATCAGTAGAAAAGACACTGATCACAACTAGTGAGTTGGAAGTGTGAATTTATAGTAGTATCAGCATGTGATGTGGGTATCCATTGAAAAAGTAGACTTAATTTAGACAATACAATATTGCAGTTCTAAGCACGGTAAGATAAAATAACATGCTAGCTTTAATGCATGTAAAAATGATGTGGTAGACTTCAAAACTTATCCACTACTTCATGTTAAAGCAGCTTCCTATAGAATATCCCATATTTTGAGTGATAATTAGTTTTCTAGCGATATATTTCCTAAGTGATAGTTGTGCTGGAGATGTTATATTGTGAAGCAATGCACATTAGAAATATGCAAACAATGTTAGGATTTGATTATACTGCCATGAAACATTGTGTTACTAGCATTAAATCATTGACTTATTCACCCAATCATACTTACTAATTCCAGATAAATTTGAACTGAACATAACAGATCTAATTCAGGAAAGATTGGGCAGTTTCATTTATACTACAATACTAGCACAGTATGCAGGCCTTCCTGAGAAATTGCTTCAATGGTACGTAAACGGGAGGCCTGTAGGCCCCTCAAACACCATATTTAACGTGAAATCTGATGGACTGAATTCATACCTGAGATTCAAACACGATGATAATCAAACATATGGAACCTTTATGCTAAAAGTGAACGGTACTAATATGAAAGATACATTAAATATACCTAATCTCCAAGAAACTTCTAGTCTCCTTGGATCTTCAAGATGGTTTCTTAACAAAATAGTAACCAAAGTAGTAAATGGAAATCTTCTTTCTGATATAAAAGCTATCCCTGACACCCAAACTGATACATCATCAAATGAATTCTTGTCACAAAATACTTATAAGCCTAGTAATAGGAAGTTTTTACCAGGAATATTTAGTTTAGGTGAAGGCGGGAAACAGAACATGGACTCTTGGAAAAAAAATCGAAATGGTATGAAATCATTTGTTCCAACTTCGCCAACTACTCCACTAAACTTACGTAAGTTAAAACAATAGTCATTCCCATCCAAATTTATTAGCAAGGAGTAAAAGGAAGAAAGGTTCATATTACTTTTAAAATATTGACAATTTCCTTCACTTACATAAAAGCAAGCAAGTTTACCTTTACTTAGTTTGTACTTGATACTTAGCATGACTAATAGATAAATATATGTCCTGACAATCAAATTGACAGAATTTACACAAGACATTCAGTAAAATTATTTTTTTCCTACAGCATCAGTACAAGTTGAGAAACGCACAAAATTATTTGCAAGTAGAAATAAGAATTATAACTACAAACTTGGAGAGAATATGTTATATTCAGGCCATGACAGGAAACAAGAAAAGAGGGTCAAGGAAAGAATGTCCCAATCACATCAAACTAAAGCACCCAGTCACTATGTTGATCAAATATCTCAACAACAGCAGATGGACTCGGGGAAGAACTATGTTACAACTCAAGAAGAGAATGCTTACCAAAAATATCATCCCAAACATTTTGCTTCATCAATGACTCCACCTGATGTGTGTGAGTTTTCAGAAGTTTTAGCTAATTGAATATTCTGAATTCGTTAAGCTGAATTGATATAAAAAATACTTAAATCAAATCACATTTTTGATTTTTATATGAATTTTGTTGAAAGTTAAAATCTATTTAAATACATAGCACACCCACAAGTTGAGGTAAAGGACAGGTTGCCACATAATAAAAACAAACAAATAAACAGCAAGTTTGAAACTGGAACACATCACTCACCTCAGTCAAAAGAAAACCAAGACAAGATGATAGAGAAATGGATGTCTAAAAGTATTCTAACTAAAGCACCAAGTGACAATGTCAATTCAGATTCAAAGACTTTCCAAAAACAGCAAATGGACTTCAGTGATAGAAACAATTATATAACTTCTCAACATGAAGACAAATACAAAACAATGGAGTCAAAAGTAACTCCTTCCACATCAAGAGTACCAGATGATTTATGTGAGTCTACATCAAATAGTTTTCTCTTAGCTGTAGCTAAGTTCAATCGAATATTATTTCTGAAAGATCTTTTGTAGCACAATTTGTTTAGTTTATAATGTGTCAACTCTGATGTTGTTAGCTAAATACTTAAAATGGAATAATTTATGCCTCATTTTCTTTCTTTATTTGTAGTTTTTGCGTAATTTGTGAGGAAATAATCAATTCAGATGGTATTTACATGTATAAATTTAGTATGTTTATTCTACTCTTCTGTTTGAATGATATTAAATTGTTAAGTCAGAGTGTGTGTGTATAATTGTGCTAATTATTGGTGTACTTCTTTATAACTGCTCGACTAGATAGCGAATCATGTTATTATTTGTATGTGTCATTATTTAATAACTGTAAAGCAGTCCACCAAGATGATGTCAATGATATTTTACCACATAAGAAAGTTAGTCAATTTGACAGTAAACTAGGAACAGAATTGTTTAACTTGGGACAAAAGAATGAAAAGCAAATAAGGATCAAGGAAAGGTTGTCTCAACTGATGGGGACAAACACAAGAAGTTACAATGTCAATCAAATGAGTCAAAATTCCAATAGTTTTCCACTACAGCATGAGGTTTCAAAAGACGAAGAGACAACTGGTATGAAGACATTTAAAAATGTGAATTATACTGAGACATTTATGTGAATTTTAGTCATATATACACCTCACCTCACAACTGAAGTAGGCTTATGAGAGAGCTGAAATGTTTTGTGAATTATATCTAATTTTAATGCTACTAAGCTAAAAATATTGAATTACCATAAATGTACTCATTTATATATGGTAGAAGTATGAGAACAGAACTGTTCCCATTCACTTTCCCTACTTGAACGCCATTGTTTAGACGTTGTGACTATTCATCAAAATACATGGCTTCAATTTGTAATTTCCCTATTCCAGGTGGCAGGGTAGCAGGAACTTCTCTAACCTTAGAGTGTAAGATAAATCACAAACAAACGCTGCTAGAGTCCTTGAGATTCAACAGTTTCACTCACAGCTAAGCATAAGCCTTAGCTCACATCATATCAGTTCTGGGCAGCTTTTACCTTAACCTGATTTACCATGTGTCTTTAGCTGCAGCTTTCATTCTAGCGTGGGTGTGTTTGCTCGAGTGTGTGATGTCATGTATATACATCTATTATAGTACAGAGTAGTGCTGTTTGAAAATTTTTCATTAACACTATCTCATTATAGGCCCCAAAGAGCAAAGCGTGAGAGATGGACCAATAATAACGGTAGATGGGTTTTATGTCAGAGCATTACAATATATTATACATCATGCCCCAGAGATACCTAATATGATCCAAAAAGGCTTGAACTATCTGAGTGAAAAGTTTCTAAATGTAAGGAATATACTTCACAGTGCACCAGATCCCACAAAGAGGCAGCAAGAGAACACAGAATCGAGTCCTCTAAACAATAAAGATTTCCATGAAGATTACATTCATGAATCATTTCATCCAAGACGCAGACTTTCACCAGACTTTAGTAAGTATGAATTAATATATTAGTATAATTTAAGAGATGCTTCATAATTCTTTGTGAATATTGGTGTATTAATAATGTAGCAACAACTATTGCAACTAGAAAACTTTACTCTAAACACTAACAATAAGGAAATTATATTTTACGAGCCTGTCAGAGAAATTTATTAGGCAATATTATAAGTAATAATAATATTTTAGATTAATTTTGCTTCACCTAGTCTAGTCGATAAATACATTTCCATGAACAAATCTGAATATAAAAGTAATTCTGCACATTATTTTGTCTTTTTTTTTCTTAGCAAAGTATTTGAACCCTGAAAATAGAAAGATAGAGGAGCGTGGCCAGGTTATTGAGGAAGGTACAGAGCCTGTGGCAGTGGATCTAAAGCCTCACATAATTATTGCAGTGTCCCTACTCATTACTGGAATATTATTCTTTACTGCTAGCATTATCCTCATCATTGCATATTGTAATTCCAAGAAGACGAAAATATCTGAGACAGATGAAGAATCTGGTAATGGAAATTCATCAAGGAAAAGTGGAATGACCTCTAACAACATCTGGTATGTTATGAGAATGTTCATGTTGATAATTATATTATAAGTAAAATGAACTGACTTTGTGCAATACTGGTTATTGTACATTGAGCAGTCTTCTGCAGTACATGCAATATCATGAGAAAGATGAATGCAACATAAATTGGTCTGAAAAATATTTTCCTAACTTCCTATAAATATTTTTCGGCCGCTTGAACATTTAACTTGCATGAATAACTCCATATTGACTCTGAAGTGTCACTGTAACTGATACTAGTGATGTGCTTGAGCACAAATGGAAAGCGAGCCTGTGCACAAATGAAACACTGCAGAAGAATCTAGGAGTCGATTTCTAAAAGTATAAGTACGTAGCCATTGTGACCATACTTTATCTAACATATACAGAACTAACTTTCTTACCTCAACTTCCCGGTACTTAGTATCTAATGCCGCATTCTGACTATCTAAGTTAGCAAGCACTCACAGATAACCATTGACAGCCGAGTTTTTAAAATATGTCTGTTAAAAAATCTCAATACCATAATAACCTTCGACATTTTGCAGCTTGAAAAGAAGAATAACAAGGTCTAAAGAAATACTGCATAGTGTTCAGTCTAAACGTAAGTTTTAAGACCTAAGTGCGTCTTGCTGCATTAAGAAATATTGTAATCCTAAAGGGTAAACAATAAAATTACTTGAATGATACGGAATCGCTAAACTGAAATATATATATATATATATATAATATTATATATTATAAAAAATATCCTCGATTTTCAATTGTGTTACCCCTGATAGTCTCTTTCGCTTCACTTGCTCGCCAATAATATAGTTTCCAAAGCATAAATCAGTAGCAAAACCGATACATTGTCTAGTTGTATTCCATATTGTAAATTAAATGTGTTTTCAACTGCGCAGCAGCTTTCTTTGAATTTTTAAATTTTATTACATATTTTGTCAGCATAAATATTGAATTTATAATTATAATTATAATTTTATTTTTTTACTGCAGGAGGAATAAAGTTGCCCCAACTGGATGTTAGATAGTTAAAGAATACTCTAATAATAGACATTTAAATTACTTATTACTGTGTATATTTTGATATTTAATTAATGGGGCAACTTTAAAATTGTTGAAAAGTTTGCTTTGCTGGGCTAATCAACATTATACAGATCTCAGTGTGAGTGCACAGGTACATGACTAACATATTTTTTGTGAAGAGTAATGTCAAATGTTTTGTGAAGAGTAATGTCAAATGTTTTGTGAAGAGTAATGTCAAATGTTTTGTTGAAATGGCATCTTGTTATTATGCGGAGAGCAGCAGTATAACAGTAATGGAGAGTACTCTTGGATGGGATTCAGAAATATTACAATAGTATGTGCAGAACATCTTAAATATGAATTGAAGTTTAACACCTTTCATCCAAACAGTTAATAGAGTATGCAAGAGATCAGATGAAATGATGATGAGTTTTGATGTGTTTTCCCTGTAGACGAGGTAGTATCTGTGATCAGAGATAAGCTCCAGAATGATAAAAGTCTAGATGAGAGAACATGTCTATCTCCTGAGTGCATTACAGAATTATTAGAGGTCAGCCTTAGGTCAACTTCTTTAGGTACAACGGCAACTGTTATGAACAAGTAGTTGGAGGTTCTCCTGTTTCTGCAGTAGTGGTCAACTTGTACATGAAGTTATTGGAGGAAGTAGCTTTAAACTCAGCTCTAGTTATGAAAACGATATGCAGATGATATCTTTTTAATGGTTAAGAAGGGAACTCATATGACATTAGTTGAACCACTTAAACTCCGTAAGACCATCTATAAAATTGACTATGGAATCAGAGGAAGATAGTAAGCTACCTTTTCTGGATTTGTTTATTGAAGAGAGAGAGAGTGATGATAGGCTTACATTTCCGCTGTGTACAGAAAACCTACACACACAGATAGATACCTTCACTTTAAGTCTCATCATCCTAATCATGTAAAGAGAGGAATAGTGAGAGGCTTGTATCAGAGAGTTAGTAGGGTAACTAATATGAGTGTAAACTTAAGGAAGAAGAGAAATACCTACACAAAGTACTTCAATGCAATGATTATGACAATGCAGCCATTAGGGCAGGCTCTAAACAATTACCTCCTAGAAATCACACAGATACTGTACATGGAATGACTTGATTTTTACTATTCCATACATAGCAGAATTGAGTGAGAGTATTAAGAGAGTGTGTAGAGACTTTGACATCAAAACAGCATTTAAGTCAGGTAAGACACAATAAGGTCACACATCTCATCAAAGTCAAAGTTATACTGTATCCTTTAGTACCCAGTTATCCCTATAGTAGTATGGCCTGCAGCTGTGGTAAATTATATACAATTCAGTCATTCTAGGCTGAAACAATTATAATATAACAGCAATTTTTCTCGTTCTAACAGCCAATATTGTTGATTAATACTTAACTAAACGTTTTGAATTCGAGAGTTCGACCTCAGTTGACTGAGGACTTTGGCAGAAGCTAAACAACAGGTTAAGTTTTAATTAACATTGGCTGTTAGAACAAGAAAATTTGTTATTATACATGTATATTAAAATTACATCTAAGTGAAACCATAGAGTGAAAGAACATCAGGATGCTTGTAAGAGAGGTGATGAGAAGTTATCAGCCATTGCTGAACATGCTTGGCACGGAGTTCACCCTATTCAAAGGGAAGAGATAGAGTTGTAGAAGAGCTTGTAATAATCATGAGTTAAATATCAAGGATGAATTACACATACAGATGACACCAGACAGCAACAAGTTTAACACAGATATAAGTTTAGAGCTTCCAGATTGCTGGCTGTCTATGTGCTGCATGCAAATCACTCTATACTAAACAGTAGACATACCCAACAGTAATCTTGCTTGGTTTAATGTTTACTTCATGGTGTTTTTTTTTACTAAGCCGTAGGTATAAAACACAATAATTTCACACACACTGGTTCACTAAAAATAGAAACTAAAGACTATTCTCGAGACTTGATTATAGGACAATGAATTTTAAAGCAAAATATGGTGCGATGTGCATACCTCATCGCTTTTGGTGTGAAGTACACACCAAATTGAATGCGAGTTCATTTCTCAAGGAATAGAGAGTATCTTTATTTACAATAGCTTCAAAACTTGAAGCTGCTCAGGCTTAATTAAAGACCACCCCACCTCCTGTTCAATAAATTAGTCTTGATCATTAGATTGGCCTGCGCCACATAGACACTGCGATCAGATTTGGAGCCACATAATAACTCCAGTACAATCCGATTACTCTCGCAAGCCAGACCTAGTAGCTACACTGGGAATGGGGGTTGCATCTATAAGGCTGGCCATGCTGCTGCACTTCATTGGCATCCTTGGAACTTTACAGCGGTAAAAGTGCTGAGTTTATAAACGTTCGAGTGTAGTGCATCCATGAATTTGATGTTTATGTAATAAGTTGATTGCAGTTATATGTGACAGGCTCTGGAAAAGGTGGTACAAATTCGATCAACACAAAGTTTTGCAGTATGGCTAAAATGATGTTTAGGTTAAATAATTTAATATAATCTGCAAGCTTTCTTTCACATCTGGACAAAGCTTGAATGTTGAATTCAGTTGACAAGCGGTTCAAATAGCTTCTTATACTTAACTGAACAATTGCATCAAAACAGGAATGACTTCCAGAGCATTGTATTTAAGAGAACAAATACGTTACAACAACATGTTCAGAATCAGCAGGTATGTAATTTACACAGTTTACTGAAATAATCTTGCTTTTCCTTATATGTCGTGATTAAGTTCCACTGGAACAAATTCAGGGAATGCGTTGTCCAGACCTTCTTTCCCCGCTTGCGGTTAGGAAAAGGGTCTGGCTTAGGAGACTAGAATCCAAGTGGAGCTCTCAGCTGTCCTTCTCCCACGCCCACATAAGGATGGAAACGGATAGACTACAGCATACTAGTGTGAAAGGCAAAATGAAGCTGGGATGGCAAAAGAGTTGCGTAACAGAACCAATGCATCATGTGATGTCAGGTACTCTAGTCTCTCCCCCATCCTCACCAGAGCCTCAATCTTGTCATCCAGGGCCGCTGATATAGACTCTACTCTAGTGGGGACCCCAACAAGGTAGCATGGGCGGGATCAACCACTTTAGAACCTGGAATCTGTGTGATGATTGCCTCGTATGGAGTGGTCATGACAGATAATCTCTGACTTGCTGTTGTTTAGAAATAAACCTAGCTTCTCAGCATCCTAGATCACATCCAGGTCATGCAGGATGTCCTCACAGGAACCACCCAACGAGATGTCATGTGAGACAAAAAAGGAGAGGGCCCAAAGGATCTCCCTGTTGGACTCCTTCTGCTGAGGAAATGGTTCTGTCACCCTAACGAAGCAGAGTATGCTGTGTGAACTAGCAGTTAGATAGAAGGAGCATGGGAACGGATAGCTTCCAACATACTATCCCGGCGGATTGAGTTGAACGCATTGCTGAAATCCAGTTTCACTATGGCGTGCTCCGGGTCTAAGTTAGAAAGGAACTTCCTAGCAGCATGCACTGCAGCCTCTGCACCCCCACTTACACCATATCCAAGTTGGTGGGGAGCCAGCAAAGCAGCCATATCACCCACAACTGAAATCCCGCAACTTTAGCAACCAAACATCTCAGGGTGCATCCTACAGCAATTGGCCTGACGCCCCCACATTTCTTTTGAAGAGCCACTAAGGGGGCCCCAAAAAAGAAGGGTCTGCCCTCCTCAGGAGTGCGGCCATCAAGCACTAGAGTAGCGAAAGCTACCAGGGCAGAAACAAAGGGTGACTCTTCTATATCATCTACCGAGGCAAGGAGATCCTTGAGATGTTGAAGCTGTAGTTTGTCTAGACCTCCGGCCGAGCCATTTGGAAAGAATCGAATAGCCCTTGAGATAACGCTGGCCAGGATATCAAAGGTTGCACGTGGGGTGACTGAGGAGGGGATTGTAGAGTCTGGATGCTATAGGTGGATGCTTTGATTGTAGAGCGGAAAATGTACTGTCATCATAATCAGCCAGAGTCTCATTGGAGCTTGCCAAACGTATTGCACCTCTCAAATCACCCGCATCAATCTTCCTGGAAACCCGTCTGGCCAGGGTTTCCATAGGGTCCCGGCGCTTCTTGATCTTAGACTGCCTGGGCTTGCTTGGTCTGGAAGGGGGGTGCTCCTCCTTAAGCTGGGTCTTTAGACTGCTGGCTAAAGGCTCATTAGGACTACCTTTATCTGGGAGCCTGAGACAATTGGTAGCGAAACTGAAAAGTCTGTTCCATGATGGCACATCATACCAACTCACAACTTGTTCCAATGTGGCTGTCAGCTTGCAACAACACAGCTCCCTAGCAGCCTTGGGGATTCTTTTTACAACTGTGACATCAGGAAAACACTCCACTACTCCCTGGTGAGCTTCAATTGGAATAGGCACTGGAGATTCCGATGGCTGTGACTGGCTGAGAGGGTTATCATGGTCTTGAGGTTCACTACTGTTGCTATTGATGACTTTAGGTGGCTTCCCTGCTCTTCTGCCTGCTGGCCCATGACTTCTAATAACACCAGAACTTGTCAGACAGATCTTCCTAAGGCACACTGAACACACGCCAGTCATGCATGGTCACTAATTTTGTTGTATAATTGACAGTTTTAAATTTTATTGTACTACTACTAATTCTTAGTAGAGGAAAGTTAGGCAGAGCGTTAGGCAAGTGTATTTCGATAAAATGAGATATGTCAAATAAAGTGAGGCTGGCCAATATATACCAAACCTGCCAAAAGGTGAGGTGAGAAATAACATGGATGAACGTGTGTGCATAGGTATGGGTTGAATAAATTCAGGTTGTATGAATGTAAGTACATGAATAAGATGAGTGTGAATGAATGACAATGCATTAGGGTAGGGTGACATGGACAAGTCTAGGGTAGCATGAATAAGTTTGCTTCATGTGGGAGGAAATCATTCTACCACAGAACTCCCCATCAGATTTGTCCTCACTCAGGTACTTGACGTCAACATATAAGACCATGTAAAGCTTGCGTTCCGTGAGCGTTTTTATGCCGTGATGACGCAAGCGAGCAATCGCAGCTCAACTGTGGATCACGACTTCAACGTGAGTAGCTTAGTTTTGCTTGATGTGCCACCCAGACTAATGTGTGACGAAATTGCAGAAAGAAATTATTTGAATTGAATCCCCCTAAGCAGGAAGGGAGTAATTCTTGTTAGGTGCAGAAGCAGCAGATATATCTACAGGGGCGGAGGAAGCAAATTTTGATTGGTCGGGCAAAATCACTGGAAAGATGTTAGAAAAGAAACATGCCCGACATGTTTTTTTGTTAGTTTATTTCCTGTTATTTTTGTTTTAAAATACTCTAGTACAGTATATTGATAACCCTAAATCTAACCATAGCTTCTTTTTGTTTTTGTAAAATACCATTCATATGAAGAAAAAAAGAAGGAATCATTTCAAAGGTATGTTTGACAAACACAGATACACAGAAGAAATTAACTCAGTCAGTAGCCTAAAACTTTCCAAATATTTGAAGTCGGTGTTCACTGCCTTGTACAAATTCATTAGCTACAATAGTAAGATCTAGATTCCAATTCTTCCTTATAAACATTCAAGACCATTAAATGGTTTAATCTTGCTTGTCCCATAGTACTCCTTAAATAAGTTTTAATTCTCTTCATTACCGAAAATGATCTCTCACTAGCAGCATTAGTGGAGGGCATCACTAGAATCAATTGAGCAATTCGGCAGACTTGTTGAAAAAATTGCTTCTGGCCATCACTTAAGCTCTTTAAATAATCAATAGCTTCTCTTAAGGTAACATTGCCACTGGTAGAAAATTTCTCAGTAAATATCTTCAGTTGAGTAGTCAGCTCTACTTCATTGAAATCGTCATCATAAAGTTTTAATACCTCTTGCAACTCCACAGAGTAATCTTTATTATTTGCTGACTTGAGAAGAAGCTCCTCCAAATTTTGATATACTGCATATCCAGGTTGCTCAAATCGATCCTTGATACTAACAGTAGCTAAGTCAAGAGCTTCATAGTATTGAGTCCTGTATAATTCCTCGACACTAGCAGCATGATAACCAGCCCCATCACCTACTTCAAGTCGTATTGGTGCTCGTTTCCTTCTTGGAAAAAATGGTTCTTCTGTATTGGTAGATACTTGTAGTAGTTGTAAATGCTGATAAAATAATTTAAAGTCATCCTCATTTCTCATTTTTTCCAAGGTTTGCAATGTCAGCATACCTATTTCTTGCCCTTCTGCAGCAGATAAAGATTAATTTTGTAGTGTCTTACTGAGATTATCAGTTATAAGAAATATTCTTTCACAAAGTTTCAGCCCAAACAGAAGCTTAAACTTAGACATTTGAGCTTGAATACCTATAATACGGCCCTTTACATCAGGTTGCAAGCTTAACTGCAGACAACTTTCCCATAATTCCTTTAAAACATTGTAATTTTGTAGAATACTATTTATGGATTCACCCCGTACTGTCCATCGTGTTGGACAAAATTTTCGTATCCCAGTACTCCTCTCATCTTCATGTTCTGAAGAAATTTTGTTGAATTGAACATTTCTTTTGGGAGAATACTTAATCAACTTAGTGATTTCAAAGGCTGATTCAAGAGCTTCCGAACACACTGTAGACTGCTTCATGGTATACCCTACCGCTAAGTTTAAGGCATGTCCATAGCAATGAGAAAAGATGGCACGCTTTTCTTCTGAAAGTAGTTGTGTAGCTACACCATTTCTTATCCCAGACATGTTGGATGCTCCATCGTAACATTGCCCTCTGCAATCTGAGATGTCAAAGCTAAACCGTAACAAGGTATCTTTGATTGCCTGAACAAGAGTATTAGAACTAATGTTCTCTACTTCATAAATTCCAATGAAGTACTCATGGTCTTCCAGATTTTTAGTAACACATCGGATACATATAGTAAACTGTTCTGTATTCGAAATGTCAGTACATTCATCTGCCATTATTGTGTAACATTTACATTCACGAATAATTCCTGCTAATTTTCTCATAATTTCATGGGCCATAATTTTCATACATTCATTCTGAATAACAGGACTTGTATACCTGTCAGTTTTCTTGTTCATCCAAGTTGAAAGTTCCGGTATATCCAAAGCCCGAAGAAGTAATAACTGAATGTAGTTACTATCAATTTCGGTTTGACTTCCTCTGAAAGGGAGACCCTGCCTAACAAGAAAGCGAATATTTTGAAGAATAGCAAAAAACATTCTTCTGTTAGTAGCCTTTTCTTGTTTATAGGCCAAACTAAGAGCTTCCCCTACCCCACACGAAATATCCCTAGGAAGGGTAATTACTGCATCAACAGCTTCCCGGTGGCACAATGTTGACTGGTGCTTTTTAAAGCATATAGTACCATCTCTCCAGTAAGTAAACCCAGTACTTATAAAAGTTTTCTCTCTTTTTGTGCTAGTCAAAAACTTTCCTTCTGAAGAAGCCTTCATGCATAAATAACAAAACGCTGCATCCAGTTTCACATCATAATGTAACCAGGAATAATCCTCGCACCACTCAGCCCTAAAACTTCTCTCAGTTTTACCAAATTTCCTTTTTGGAAACCTATACATTACATTTGGTTTCATTGAGTATAAATTAGATTCTTCGAGCTCTAACTAACCTGAAAGTCTTGGATGGGTGAAACTTCTCAAGAAGGCTGGTACTTGCACTTGCGGTAGTAGCCATCACGCACAGCCCCGACTGAATAGTCTGGCATCGCCGACCCTTTTCCTTTTATAATAGTGGGTGTGGTGAATTATAATTATCGTGCATCAATTACAATTCGAAGCTTGTGAATACAACCAAAGAAAAAGTAAGTGCAGTCCATTGTGTAACAGGTATCAACTTAGCTAGAGACCAAATATTGGTCGGGCATTTGCCCGACCTGCCCGACCGGTTCCTCCGGCCATGATCAAGAATTGTTTTTGACTCATTTGCACATTGCACAAAAGCACAAAGTTCTGCTAACACCACTCTGTAATAGTTATACACATTATCTCTTTCACAAGCACAGTCTGATCTCACCAATTTGAGCAAATTCTATTGTTACAAATACATTCCACTCCACTAAAATCCCATAGCTAGTTAATGTTATTTCAACTCCTACCTCTCCATATATTGCTTGTCGCTCTATTAGTCTCATTCTCTTACTGACAATAACAGCATCAACCATTAAATTTATATAAGAAAATTTGATAAGCATGTAAAAAAACTAAACAAAACAAAAAAAAACAAAAAAAATTCAAAAAACAAACAAACAAACAAACAAACCAAAAAAACGACATAAATCCAGTTGGAAACTTGAGCTAAAGTTTTAATCAACATAGAACTAGAACTAAGAAAATTGCTAGTACTACAAAATCATTTCTCAGAACAAACACAAACTTGCTGGGAAAATTAAAATCTAGTTATGTATTAGTATAGCTTGTGCAATGAAATATCGAGTTATGTATTAGTATAGCTTGTGCAATGAAATATCTAGTTAGGTATTAATATAGCTTGTGCAATGAAATATCTAGTTATGTATTAGTATAGCTTGTGCAATGAAATATCTAGTTATGTATTAGTATAGCTTGAGCAATGAAATATCTAGTTATGTGTTAGTATATCTATGTGCAATGAAATATCTAGTTATGTGTTAGTGTAGCTTGTGCAACGAAATATCTAGTTATGTATTAGTATAGCTTGAGCAATGAAATATCTAGTTATGTGTTAGTATAGCTTAAGCAATGAAATATCTAGTTAGGTATTAGTATAGCTTGTGCAATGAAATGGGTAAATACAATCAAGTAAGAGAAGCTAAATATGCAAGAGAAACTCACCCTAGTCTCAGCAGAGCCTTCAATTGCAGTACTCCCATACTACTCAGCACCAAACAAAACTACCTACCCACAAACAGCCCGTGTAAGTGCTATAAACCTTTCCACAAGCGTACTTCAACGCGCAGAAAGTTAGCGTGGCCACACCCATATACATATAGACCTTGAGAGTTCGCATGATTGAATTTAATGTAAAAAGTAAAACTAAAAGATTCAAAATAGCAAATGTATCCTAGAGAAGATATAACAAAAAGTAGTTTGGATCTGTACACTTAGCCACTGTATAGCTAATAATTAAGACATGGTAATATCAAGTAACCTTCACGGTAATGCTATTATATCTTGATTTAAACCTCGCTTATGACTTTTTAAGTTCTTACTAAAATCTTTATGTAGATCTAGCTTTAGCTATCCTAAATGGTGTCTAAATTGGTTCATAATTTGAATAATACTGGTGGTGTTTTACCAGCTGGTGATTACAAAATTATTTCTTGGACCAAATACCAATTTTTTGGCATTACCTATAAGTTAGGTATCAGTATAGTTTGTGCAATGAAAAAGGTAGATTTAATTGTGGTCTTTATAATGGAAACTAAACATGCAAGACACACCCACTACCAGTGAGTGTGCCTTGCATGTGGTAGTCTCAGAGAATCTTCATTTGTAGCACTTGACATAGTATTCAGCACAAGCAGAACTACAGAGGGCAGCAAGAATATATTAGCTTACCTGACTACAGAGTACTCTCAGGAGGCGCTATATAAAAAATGGGTCGAAATACAAAAACCAAATCTCCAATAACATAAAATTCTGAGTAGTTAATAAAACGATTAATAACTTGTAATTTTCAATAACATTGCGTGGTGGACAGGCTATCACTAAACAGACTGGACCACTACTATATAACACTTTCCGGTGCGCTGCACAGTTAGGGTTAACCACGCGCAGAGTTAGCGTGGCCACGCCCACATAAAGGGCTTGGAGTTTGCGTCATTAGTAGTTGTAGCGTTTATCCTAAAAGTGAAAGTGCGGTAACATGATGATTTTGTTACTTATTTATACTTTTACGCTGCATCTAGTGGTAGGTAAGTTACATTGATATGAAGGACTTTAAAGATAAGATATAGCTAATACAGTATAATACAAACTAAGTAATACCTGTTTGTAAGGTATTCAATAAAAAAAATTTCTTTAAATATTTAATTGAACCAGTTATTAAAATATTTTGTAATGATTGAATATTTTGTCACGCTTTACCATTGATAAAAGAATCTAAGGGGACGGAACCACCCAGTACCCAATAGAAAGCGGCGCTGTAACAATACCTGCATAGCTTTTTTTCGCTTCCTAATTTATTTGTGGTGAGTTTAAATGATAACTAGTGACACAGAGACCCAATATCTGCAGTAGGCACCGTTAGGGCCTGAATCAGGAAGTTGGAGTCAGTAATAAGTGTTTTACTAACCTTCTAGAATTATATCCAATAGGCAGCACATGGAATTATCGAATAGCTTTTGCAATAAAATAATTGTGCATTAATCATAGATGATCCCAAATGTGATTGATTAATTAACATTCAAGGTTGATCAGTTGCATTATTACTGTACCCATGAACAAATTTAAATGGAGCTCTTACACAGATTAAGTTTTATTAATGTAAACTTTCTGGGCATATCCCTATACCATAAATGGGATCAAAATCATGATTTTTATTGCATTTACTAGTAAATTACCCGTAAAATTCAATTGTTATTATTGTATCAGTAATATACAGTTGGCTATACCAAAGGGATTGAAACAAAAACATTACATACTTGAATTGAAGGTGTGACTTTCATTACGTCCATTAAAATGGTTCACAACTGGTGTATGGTTCTTTATAAAAGGACCAGTTTGGCTTCAAACCTGCACCTTAAGTGTCTATTCTAGCCAGCTAAATGAATTAACAGTTTTGGTGGAATGACTGCAAAAGGGTAGCAATTCTTCAAGCACAATTTTTTTTATACATTAGAATATCCAGTAACCTAGAAGTAGATATTCCTTTAGTTAGCTCTCCTTAAGCAGCTCTGGATAGGTAGGTAGGTAACAAGCTCTGGATAGGTAGGTAGGTAACAAGCTTTGAACGGTAATGTAGCAAATTTTCCACACCTTAGATTAGCGGTTTGTACTGTTTCTAAGTGAGCACGTGATCCGTTTCCAATCCCGGTAGAATTCTTTTATCAATGGTTTCACTTTAGGTCCTATATGCCGCAGACTCATATGCCGCATACTCATATGCCGCAGACTTATATGCCGCAGACTCATGCACCGTACCGCATGCCCCAACGATTAATCCTGCCGAACATGCGCTCGCATTACTGAACGGTATACGAAACGATTTTTGTGTGCTAATACAAATTAAAATGCTAATGTTGACGAAATAACGAATCTAAAGTGCTTGTTCTTTTTATGCTCTTAAATTTTTTAAATTGGATCATCCTTAAATTGCTTCCTCTGCAAGTGCTCCTGTAAGTATGTATCTAATATTTCTTCACCAGTATCAATAACTCCTTTTTTTAATCATCAATTTTACTTGGGACGATTTTTCTTCTGTGGTCTGAGTATGTGCTCGATTTGTTGGATTCACAAAGTTGATGGAGTCACTCACTGTCTGGTGGCTAGTTCCCAGAGAAGAGAGGGTTGAGCATGATCTTGACTCATCTGATATAACTGCAGTGCCCAGCAAAATGTAACTGCTGAAATATTGGTAGTATAGCGTAATTCCTGATCTATGTAAAGATTACAATTAGAACAATTACTTTTCAATTATTTGTTGTGCATTGTATTTCAACGAGGAGGTCTTGTATAAAAAGGCATAGCAGGGAAAGGAAAAGTAGGCAGGAAATATAAGTGAGGTAGACACAACAAATTGGCTGTAGGAAGAGGAACCAATATCTCTTTTGAAATAGAAATGCCCCCAATTTCTTGAGGTCCCCTCAATTAATAATCGTAATGATTACTTTTTCTAGCTATGTAATTGGTAACAGTATTGGTTATATTGCTGATGTAATCGTAACAACACTGCTAGGAACTATGGCCTTATAGGTCTGTGGAAATAGTACCAAATCCACTATAATTTTTGTGGAATTTCCGGTCTGTTGGATAGCCATGGAAACTGAGACCTCACATGACAACCAGTTGTGGCATAATCTATACTGTCATTAACACTGTGGTTTAGTGTCATTTCCTGTGTGTCTGCTTATATAATGTTATCACTTGTATTCATAGTCTTTGTCTCTGTTCTAATAGTCACTGTCACTGCTACAGTTGAGATATTGAATCTATAATACTTATACTAATGTCGTAACTAGCTAGTAGCTAGTAAGTGAAGCTAAACACCACAAGCATTACACCAGTGAAATATTTCCTGTATTTCATTGACATTTAAGTGGAAATTTACATCCATACATTTGGGATATCTCCAGCAAAAGATTCATTCTTGAACAAAGTTTCAAACACTACTCTATTGGTTATACTTAGCATTATTTTTCAGTACACCAATTCAATTGCTTTACAAATAGCAATACAAATAGCAGTTTCCTGCTATTTGTATAGTTAAAATAAATGGAAGTCTCAACACTTAAACAGAGGTAACTAAGGTGAACCAGGAGAATACTTGCGATCTTCGCATTCGTGCAGTTTGTTCGCATCGCGTGGTATACGTGAGGCGCACAGTGTGAGAGTCCGTGGCATATAGGACCTAAAAGTGAAACAAGTCTTGCGTAGCTAGACCCTTCACCGAACTGCTTCGCTGGGAATGGGTCTGTGGATATGGCCATACCAAATTTGTTCTGCCACATATATTGCGGCGGTCTACCGTTAGCAAATTAGCTGGAAGAGCCCTCCTCTACCACAAATAGAAATTCCTGTACTAGTCAGCCACCCTTTTGACGCAAGGTGTAGCAGTCATGGCTGATTTGATTCAGGTATAATGGAGGTGGGGCACTCACAGCTTCCACAACACTCTGCAGGCTTCCGCGTTTCATGGGTGTGACTCCGCCAGACTTAATGTAAAACGTGGCCAGCCCAATGACTCGTTCTGATTAATGCTGTAGCCCACTACTAGTGCATTCACAGCTAGCATTTAGCTTATCTACACGTGGCATCGCAGAACATTGGCACAATGAGCGGTAAGCTAGCGTGGCCACACCCACTCAGCGGCTTTAACTTAGCTGAGTAGTAGTAGCGTTTATGTCGTGATACAATTGTGTGCTAACAAAATGGAGATCATTTTGTTATTTATATACATTCTTAATCTAAATATGGCTGAGGGTAAGTGACATTAAAATTAAGTAGTTGTATCTTTAATCACAATATTATTATTATTGGCAAATCTATGAAGTAGTTACAAAGTAATACCAGTTTGTAAGGCATTCAAAGAATAAAGATAATTAAAAAAAAAACAACTTAATTGTGTCAGCTATTAAAAATAATATTTTGCAGTAACTGAATATTATAACTTTTTTTGAAACAGGTAATTTAGAGGTAGAAGTCAATGGAATCCCTCAAAGATATCAACATCACTTGGTCAAAATTCCCTACAATGCTAAAGTTACACTAAATTGCAAGTCACAGAATGTGGAATTGCTAACTTTTATCAATACTACTCTAGATCTGGATCAGAATTTTCTGAATGGATTATCACCACATTTATTTATATCCGCTAATGTTACTATAGATCACTTTGTATCCAAGAACCGAAGATTTTACAGCTGTGCAACAAATACTAGTACAAAATCATCACTAAGGACACTAGTCACATCAAGTGAGTCTTATTATTATCATTGAGTACACAACAATGCATTCAAGTTATAAAGATTTATTTTATATATGACATAACTTGCAATAAATTACGTAGATATTGTCATGTCATTATGTGTATCATAAAAGATGCAGTTGATTAACACCAGCTTATTACTAAACTCTCTACTTTGTGTACCACCAATTTATTCTATTATGCTCTACCTTGTACTTTGATTAATAGTCTTATAATAATGTAACAAGTTCTTCTTGTTGCTAACTTGTGCTCCTATTTTTGCTGCACTTCAACATTAAACTGCTACAAAGGGTACAAGAAATTTCAAAGTTTAAAATGATAACACTCTTTTAATTCTATTTTTGTCAATCTTTTCATAGAGATAGTTAGAACTCACACCATTTATTAGCTCTTTGTATATACAGTAATTAGAATATAATGGTAAGATTTCAAATTTACAAAAATCATTTTAGTTTTACCTGTGCAATTAGTATTGCCATTTGTGTAGAAACACACAAATAAGTTGTGTATCGTGAATAAATACTTAGCTTTATTGTCTAATGAATGTAAACTTCTCAAACTAATGTATATTACAACATTAGCACGAGAACTACAATTTAACAACACATTCAAGTGATTTTGTTAAAAAGTTAAATCACATGTTTCATTATTACTGGCAAACATGAGGTCAACATAACAGATCTAATTCAGGAAAGATTTGGCAATTCCATTTACACTACTGTATTAGCTCAATATGCTGGAATTCCTGAGCGTTTACTTCAGTGGTACATTAATGGGAAACCTGTGGGCTCCTCAAACACAGTATTTAATGTGAAATATGATGGACTTAATTCCTATCTGAGATTCAAACACGATGTTAATCATACATATGGAACCTTTATGCTCAAAGTGAACGGTACTAAGTGGAAAGACACGTTAAAAATTCCTCATCATCAACAAATATCTAGTTTTTTGGGATCCTCAAAAAATCTTTTAAAGACAATAGTAAATGGAAAAATTCTTTCTGATGTCAAAGCTACTCCTGACTCTGAATTTCATACATCTGTTAATCCATTCCGATCACATAATAAACATAAGCCTACTAACAATAAGTTTTTACCAGGAATAATTCGTTTAGGACAAGACAAGAAACGAAAACTAAACCAAAAGGGCACTATGGCCATCAAGACTCTATTTTTTCTTCGCAAACCAACTTGGAGGCTAGTGATAATAATAGGAAAATCCTAAAAGAAGCAATTCATGTAGATCAGAACAGGAATCAACAAAGTACCATCGATGAATGGACAAAGCTACCAATTCGTGCTAAATCTATAGACAAGAATAATGACAAAAAGTTTATTCAAAGAACACCTATTTCGCAAACTCTCCCACTAGATTTTAGTGAGTTCCACAATATTGCGATAGGAAAGTAATTAATTGCATTATAGCTTCTTGAAGTGAATATATGAAACTCTTCACACAATGGACCTTATCTCATGAAAAGTTTAGCACTAATGTTGTGCTGCATACAATTTTCTTTTTAAATTAAAATATTGTATACAAAATAATGCAAATAGAATCAAATTAAGTTATAACTACATACACACATCATGCATACATACATACACATAAATACATATATAAAAACATATATCATATATACATACCTACATACTTCATACATCATATATACACAAACATACATTCATATGTATTTATGTAGGTATGTATGTATCTATGTATGTATTCACGTTCATACATACATACATATGTACATATATACACACATATGCACATACATACATACATATATACATAAATGCATACACACACACACACTCGCAGAGACGGACAGAGAGTCAGACAGACGGACAGACAGACAGATATTATGTACATATTTACTATGATGCTGTGAATTTTTTAGATCAATACACATCCAACGAAAATACTTTTAAGAAGACCTCACCAAGTAGCTTGACACTGAGTAATAAGAACAGCAATACTGGAAAAAATGATGGAGAGGAAGTAGGTCAAGACAGGAAACTGAAGAACCTGTTTAATGAATGGCTTCATAAACAGATACAAATAAAGCAACCACTGCAAATTGCCGACCAAGACACAACTGCTGATCATGAACATTAATTGGAAGATAGCAACATACAACACGATGTAAATTCTCATGACAACAATATCCGAAAATCAGATAGAACTCCATCATTGAGTATTCCAACAGATTTGTGTAGGTAGTATGTAGTTTTAGATTACTTTGCACATTTTCAAACACAATTGTTCAATGACTGCAGCCTGATATTGATGCCTATCTAATTGTAAGGAAAATCAATTTAGAAACTGGTGTATATATCATGTAGTACTGGTTTATATTGCTAATTTGGATACACTATATATACCCTTGATTACATAAAAATGAATTGTGGATATTTAGTGATAAGTTTTAATTATTTTGTGGAGGCTAAATGAATAGATATGTTTTGAAATTACAATAAAAATTTAACTAACGTTTGCTTAGATATAAAGTGTTAGCTCTATTAGGAAGTAACCTTAGCCTAAATTATTACATTAGAGGATACTTTGGTTTTCAAAAGTATTAATACATAATAATATTATCAATACTAGCATCGTTACAAGTAGAAGTAAATGACAAACTCCAGAAATATCATCATCATTTGGTAAAGGTTCCATATGATGCAAAGGTTACATTAAAGTGTGTTTCACCAATTTCAGTAATAGAAACAATTACATTATCTCTCAAGAGAAACAGATACACACAACACGGGAGCCAGAAGTAGCTGTATCCACTGCAAATTCTTTACCAGATGATTTATGTGAGTGTACACAACTATTAGCTATCTTGGCTGTAATATCAATTGAATAGTAATTCTGAAAAAATCTTTATAACACAATTACTTTAATCTTAAAAAAAAAATTCTATTCAAGTGAAGTTAGCTAAAACTTATAACCATGTAATATATGCTTCATCTTTTACTTAGAATTTAAGAATTCAGGGTGTACATTCATATATACATAAGTTACTCAATTTTTCATTCAAAATGAAATGTAATTGATATATTGCGACTACTTTACTACTGTTAGACTGGATAATTTTTTTAAATCTAGTTATTCATTTCTGGTTAAACTATGCAGCACTCCCCCTAGATGGTGTTAATGAAATATTACAACATAACAAAATCTATAAATCTGACAGTAGACCAGGTACAGAAATGTTTCATTCTGGCCAATGGAATGAAAAACAAAACATGGTCAAGGAAAGGCAGTCTCAACAAATGGAAAACAAGACACAAAGGCATTATGTCAATCCAATTTTTGATAAAGATTCAAACAATTTTCAATTCCAGCCGGATGACTCAAAAGAAGACATGACATCTGGTAAGCATAATATTTACCATATGAATGAATTTGTGAAAATTCTAGTCCTTAATATATAGTAATTATTACATGATACAGAGTGTGATATGGCAGAATATTCACACGAGCAGGGTAATTTATTTTCATGAGCCAGAGGTGAATGAAAATATAGCCTGAGAGTGAAATGTCCTGCCATATCGCTATGAAATGTGTAATAAGTATTTTATTCTATTCAAGATATCTTCACTACTTTAGTTTGTACCAGTACCTTAACTCACACCATATGAAATTGGCTGTAGTGGTTCCCCAAACCCTAAGCTGTTAAGTAAGCAATTGCTCTAACCAGTTTTGGGAGGAAGGTAACTGTAAAAACAGGAAAAGTGTTGAACTTAGCCTGTTGCTATAACCACAGGAGTAATGAGCTTGAGCAATACTGCATGAAAAAACGAGGGTGAAATATCATGAGTTATTTCGTGGGTCAAGTACCTAAAAATATCATAGCAAAGATAACTAAGTTGGAATAAATATATATATGTATATATATATACAAACATAGTCCAAATATCTAGATGGAGGAATCTTTAGCTTTCAATAGTAATAAATAAATAAAACTATTCTATAGAAAGTATATTATGATTAGAAGTGACAACTACAATGCAATTTCATCTATATGAAAAGCATACACAATAGTATGTAAATTTATTGTCATTTTAATACATAATAATATTATTAATACTAGCATCGCTACAAGTTGAAGTAAATGACAAACTCCAGAAGTATCATCATCATTTGGTAAAGGTTCCGTATGATGCAAAGGTTACATTGAAGTGTGTTTCACCAACTGCCAAGCTACTAACTTTCATTAATACAACTTTAGACTTGGGTCAAAACTTGTGGAAAGGACTGTCACCTTACCTTTTCGTATACTCAAATCTTACAATTGATCACTTTGCTGTCAAAAATAGAGGTTTTTACAGCTGCACTACAAATGTGACCACAAAATCATTACAAAGGACACTCATCACAACCAGTGAGTTTGATCCTGAATTGTTGTATTTGATGTGAGTATCAGTCAACTATGTACTTCAAAAATGTTGGTTTTACTGAAGATGTTATTTGCCCTTAGTGCAAAAGTGCGAGAGGGTTACAGTACTCAGCTTGTCTGTCAATCAGTCAATCAGTCAGTCATTCCGTCACAGGATCTCGAAGATGTCAGCCTCCCAAATTTGAAACAGGCATCAAAATGTTGCACTGGAAATTTTAGGTCTTATTTTAGTTTTGATCTATTGTTTTTAGAAAAAAGCTAGTTATTTATTAGGCTGTACGATTGTAAGCGTTGGTTAGCAGCACTCTTTATAGTCACACTGTATTTACACGAGCAATTCATTTCTTTGATGCCCGCAGTAGTTATGCATTACATTATTCTCAGTGGTTTACTTGAATGCTTGGAATTTCCCATTGAAACTACTGGCGAGGTGAGTGTTGCTTGTATGTTAAGCTTCTCATATGAAGACAGCATTAATGTCTACAGTTTCACTGCACGAGTTGCATATCGACTTGCTGAAGCTTTATATGTCGAAGTGTGCTAACTTCACATAGGCAACGCTGGGTGTTCGCACCTTTGGTGCTTGATATTGTGAAGCAATGCACAGTTGATATATGGAAGCAATTTTAAGAATTGATCACACTGCTTTGAAACAAATATGCATGCTAAACATGTGTACTATTTACAGATAAATTTGAAGTCAACATAACAGATCTAATTCAAGAGAGATTAGGCAATTTCATTTATACTACTATATTAGCAAGATACGCTGGTTTTCCCGAGCGCTTACTTCAATGGTACGTCAATGGGAGGCCTGTACGCCCAGCAAATACCGTATTTGATGTGAAATATGACGGTCTGAATACCTATCTGCGATACAAACATAATGATAATCAATCCTACGGAACATTTATGCTCAAAGTCAATGGTACGAAATGGAAGGATGTATTAAATATGCCTCAATCAAAACAAATTTCAAGTCTCATTGGCTCTCCAAAAACCTTTCTTACAAAAATAGTAACCAAAGTAGTAAATGGACATTTGCTTTCTGATATAAAATCTACTCCTTTCTCCAAATCTGATACATTGTCAAATGAATTCTCATCACAGACTAACTATAAGCCTACTAACAGAAAGTTTTTACCAAAAACAATTCGTTTAGGTCAAGACAAGAAACAGAAAAGTAAGCAAAGAGGTCACTATGTTAGTCAAGACTCAATATCTAGCCCACTACAGCAAATGGACTCTTGGATAAGCGATAGAAACTATATGAAATCATTTGATCAAAGCACACCAACTACTCCACTAAATACACGTAAGTTGAAACCATAGTCAATACACTAATGAATATAAAAAAATTTGTTTAATGATAAGTAAGGAAAGAAGGAACATTTTCATAATTATTTTAGGAATAAGCATGTACATTTATAAAATCTTACACGACAATTACATTTTTGTTTGGATATTTGATTGAATCTTCGTATAAACTATAATGTATTTAAACAGCACACTCACATGTTGAGGTAAAGGACAACTTGCCACATACATACAATTATATCACAATTTCTTTAATTTTAACAGACAAATTGACAGCGATTTTGAAACTAAAACACATCGCTTAGGACAGACTAAAGGACATTCTAAAATGGTCAAGGAATGGATGCCTCAACCTATTCCGACTAAGGACAATGGCAATCCAGATTCAATGAATATTCAACAACAGCAAATGGCCTTCAATAATAGAAACAATTACATTACATCTAGTAGAAACAAGTACATTACATCTAGTAGAAACAAGTACATTACATCTCAAGAGAAACAGATACACAGAACACAGGAGCCAAAAGTAGTTGCATCCACAACAGATGATTTATGTGAGTGCATAATAATTAGTTATCTTATCTGTAATACCAATTGAATATTACTTGTCAAAGAATCTTTATATCACAATTTCTTTAATTTTTTAAAAGCTTCAATTCAAATGAAGTTAGCTGAGACTTATAGCCATGTAATACATGCCTCATTTTTCACTTGTCCCTATAAATTACTCAATTTTTCATTCTAAATTAAATGTAATTGATATATTGCGACTATTGTACTACTGTTAGACCTGATAATTATTCCAATCTTGTTATATATTTCTGGTTTGTTTTAATATTTAAAAACATTATGCAGCGCTCCCCCAAGACGGTGTTAATGACATATTACCACATAAAGAAATCAATCCATCTGACAGTAGACCAGGAACAGGAATGTTTCATTTGGGAGAATGGAATAAAAAACACAACATAGTCAAGGAAATGCTGTCTCAGCAAATGGAAACTAGGACACAAAGCCACTATGTTAATCAAATTAATCAAATTTCAAACAATTTTCACTTGCAGCAGGAGGACTTAAAAGAAGACGTGACTCCTGGTAAGCAGAATATTTAGCATGTGAATGAGTTCGAAATAATTCTAGTCCTTATATCTATGTACTAACTCACAACTGACACAAAAGGAATAAACCTTTCTCACATGCATGCCGAGGGTAAAGAAAATATACACTACCAAGTGTATAGGAAGTGTACTATATATCCAATGTGAGGTTGTAGCAATATTCTTAATTAAGTTAAAGTAGCCACTTTGAACATTGTTATTAGTATTAAATCATTTTAGATGCCAACCAGCAAAGTGTGAGAGATGAACCAATAATAACAGTAGATGGGTTTTACGTCAGAGCTGTACAATATATCGTACAACATGCACCAGAGTTTGCTAATATGATTAAAAAAGGCTTAGAATATCTGAGCAAGGAATTCTCAAATGTTAGGAATGGACTTTACAGTGCACCAGATTCTTCAAATCAACTGCAAGAGTACATGGATTCAAGTAATCTAAACAATGAAGTTGTCCGTAAACGTTACATTCGTAAGCCATTTACTGCCAAACATAGACGTTCATTTAACTTTAGTAAGTAGCAATAAAGTTATTGAAATAATTGAACTAACTCCACACAATGGTTCATAGCTGACTAATTTAGTGTTGACCTGTTTATCATTAGAAATAGCATTGCATATTTCCATAAGCCTATCATAAAACAATTAGGTCGAGCAATTAAATCATTTTGTTAACTATACAACAATAATTTTAAACCTAGCGATAAACATTTCCTTACAATCTTTTTCATTCACAACAATACGTATTACTATTGTTATTTTAAAATCAGCTTTATGAATTTATACGATATCATTTTTATCTTTATCTTAGAACGGATTACGAAACCTTCAAATAGGAAATTAGAAGAGAGAGGCCAGATTATCGAGCAGGAAACAGAGTCTGTGTCAGTCAATTTGAAAACTCATACAATCATTGCAGCCTCCCTGCTCGCCACTGGAGTATTATTCTTTATTGCTAGCATTATCCTCATCATTGCACACTGTAGATCCAAGAAAGTGAAAATATCTGAGACAGATGAAGAATCAGGTAATAAAAGTTTATCAAGGAAAAGTGGGATGTCCTCTAATAATATCAGGTATGTCATGAAAATACTCACAATTGATGTTGACAGTACACATACTACATAAACAGACTGAATTGTTGTAAATCTGGCTCATAAAAATTGAACAGTTAGTTTTACATGCAATAACCAGTACACTCAGGGTGTAAACACTCAGCACATTCAAACATACCGAGGACACACATTAAGAGAAAATACGCAAACTTTAAATGATCTCGTGACTGCTGTATGACATAAACATATGTACGGTAAAGGTATGGGTTGTTGCATCTTTGGTTGGAGCTGAAAGTATCTCTGCATTAACTCAGTAGCTTTCTCGAAATTTGAAAAAGTAGTCAATTTAAGGGACCTAATGTCCTACTGTTATCATGGTTTTTAACCAAAAATAAAATTATCCGTTTATTGTCAGTTTGCTGTGTGGCTTCTTAGCATTTTGTATCATTTCTTTCATTGCTTTAACTATAAAAATGAAATAACATAAGTTCAAATTTTCTAGCTGATTTCAGATCAAAGAATCATTGACTTAATAATATTGACTATGATTACAAACAGAAATATTGATAAATTCATCGTTTCATAATAATTTCACTTGTTTTATTGCAGGAGGAATAAAGTTGCCCAGTCAGTTGTTAGATAGTTAAACAATACTCTAATGTTAGACATTTTAAATGATTGTGTGTATTTTAAATAAAAAATTAATGGGGCAACTATAAATTTGTCAAGGGATTTTTTTTGATGGGTTAATTGAACATGTCTACACTATTAATTATTATGGTAGGTGGGCTAATTTAACATGTCTACTATGGTGGATCCACCCACCACTCACACACAGTGCAGGAAACTGTTATAACTATTGACTTTAATCATTCATATCCATCACCCACTGTAGCTAAGGTATGTTGTTTATGTGTCACAAGTATGTTGTTTATGTGTCACCCTTTTTATCAATTATTTGCGCTGACTCATGCCTCACACACACACACATCTTGCCTCATGGTTTCATGCTCATGCTCAGTGGTTTAATATACTGTGGCCACTGACCATGAGCTTCTCAGTTGTACAATTTGGTGCCTTTTATCTCATAATCCTTTGACAGACTTTAACTTCTGTGACTTGGGTTGTGGGAAGCCCTTACAAGCTTGGTCCTGTACAACTCTGGTGGCAGTCTACTGTGTCTCCCCCAGTTGCCACACCACATCTACACTATTAATATTATGGTAGGTGGGCTTATTGAACATGTCCACACTATTAATATTATGGTAGGTGGGCTTATTGAACATGTCTACACTATTAATATTATGGTAGGTGGGCTAATTGAACATGTCTACACTATTAATATTATGGTAGGTGGGCTTATTGAACATGTCTACACTACTAGTGATGTGCTTGAGCACAAATGGCGAGCGAGCCTAAAGACTATACTATTTTTATATGGATGATTTTGACTTCTAACACTGAAGCTACTGAAAATAAGGTCCAGTTTTTAAATTTAGCATACAAGGTAAAGGGATTTCAGTGCCATAGTAACAACTCTCTGCAACTGCTTGGAAGGAAAACAAAAAAAAAAAAACAATACACGTTATTTAAAAGTTTTCTTTGTGATATTCTTTAGCTAAGTAGTGGTTGTAACACACAATGCTTTGACACAACTGGACATGCACCTACACAGACTTACCTTCGCAGTAGTCTAGTGGACAATGTATTTTCAAGTAAATACTGTTGCGCACCGCTTATAACCATGACAAAGAGCGCATTGACTTACCACCGCCACTAACTCGAATAGAAATGGAAGTCCCTTAAGTTTTTCAAGTTTGAACTGCACCCGCAAAAGAATTAAAACGTCAAACAATTCAATTTCTAGGGTGATACGTGGTACTGACGATAAAAAGAGGATTCTGTTTAGTGCAATTTGGGACGGGGTCGACCACATAACTAACACCAAAAACGAGAGGTCAAAGTACAAAATGACATAATACGTCCATACATATATACAAAAATAAATAATAATAAATAAATAAACATCCCGATTTTCGATTGTGTTACCCCTGTAAGTGTCTCGCTCGATACGCTCGCTATTAATATTATGTAGGTGGTGCTAATTGATCATGTCTACACTATTTATATTATGGTAGGTGGGCTTATTGAACATGTCTACACTATTAATATTATGGTAGGTGGGCTAATTGAACATGTCTACACTATTAATATTATGGTAGGTGGGCTTATTGAACATGTCTACACTATTAATATTATGGTAGGTGGGCTAATTGAACATGTCTACACTATTAATATTATGGTAGGTGGGCTATTAATATTATGGTAGGTGGGCTTATTGAACATGTCTACACTATTAATATTATGGTAGGTGGGCTAATTGAACATGTCTACACTATTAATATCATGGTAGGTGTAACTCTCCTCAGACACTCTCTAGCCACAGTACTTGTTGTAGTTTAGTTACTGCCCGATTGGTCACATCAGTGCTCTATAACTAGATGCATGAAACGATAGTTAAATCACATTTATCAATGAAAGGGCACACAAACTTCACTCCAATATTAAATGGTACACGTACACAAGATATGACAAGCATTCATAAAACATCAACTTATAATGATTCACACAAATTAACATACACACACATATAGGAAAGACACACCTAGGAACTAAACCACACTAACAACTCCTTTACAAAAAGAAAACTTCGGGTCAACAGATTCACTATATTGCTAACTTAGAATTGGAAGCACTTTTTAAAATTATAATACACTCTTTTTTCATTCTAATGAAAGGAAAATAGAAGTTAAGTTATAAAATATAATCATAGCTGTTTAACTTCAAAGTATTGTTTCAAACCAAACCATCACTAAGTTATAACTAATGTAGCGATATTCTTTATTGTCGACCAAGTGCTAATAAATGAATACCAATTGATCTCACTAGCTCATTGTTTGGTAAACAATTATGACACCACAATCATTAAACCTGAAACGAAAATCAAGTCCTTCAGTTAACACTTACCATATTTAGAGGATATTAGAGATCTGGCACTTGGTCGTCAAACTTTTTGGAAATTGTACTTTGTAAAATTACCAGCATTACCTGCTACTATAAGTGTGATACTTATGTTTACTACAAATTTCAATTGGCCAGAGGGTAGTAACTTTAAAAAAGTGAACTTATGATCAGCTTTGAAGTTTTCTAGGAAGTTTAATTGAGTATCCTTGGAAAAGACCATTATCATAAATTTAACGTGATGTTTAGAATGAAAGGATGTGAACAATGAAGTCCTAAGCATGCCAGACATGCATGCTTTTGTCATGTATTTCAGGACATCATGTGAACTGCACTTGCCAGATAACTTATGAAACTCAGCACTTAATATTATAACATATCAATTCCTAAGCAAGTACATTTCAACATCAGACTGGTACCAGAACTGATGATGTTCTCAATAGCGCCTAACTGAATGCACTATGACTCCACCTTCTTCATGCTATGCACATATCTCCATATCCTTTGATCAATATACATTTTTTAAATCTCAGCTTATCAATAATGTATATTCTTGTTCTTATTCATTCTTGATCTATTTATGATAAAACCCCAGCAATGATAATAATGATATTGAATGCACGATACAAAACAGTATAATTAATGATTCAACAAATATTATAGCAGCAAGATGTTGGTGACTGTTATTTTTATCACAGGTAAGCAACGAAAGGAATATATAATTTTTAATATTTCAACTATATAATTATTCTCTTCACAATTATAAATACAGAATTGGAGTCTTTGTTCGCTGGGTGGTTGTTGTAGCTCAATGGCTGAGTGCTTGTGTGCTGTTCAAGCGGTCCTGGGTTCAATTTCCTGTGGCGACCAAATATTTTTAATTCTGTATTGTTTAAAAAGCCTGTGAAAGAGAGAGAATACATCTAATATATAATTATTCCATCAGTATGGTTGTTATTTGGCATTTATTGTCTAATTTAGGCTGGGAGAAAAGACATTTCCTTAGAACTTCTTGCTGATGTAGCTTAGATATAACTTTGGCATGTAGTCCTATTGGCACAATGACTTGGTTTCTTAAAATCAGGCTATTCCTGTGTGCTATTCCTGTGTGCTACAATTATTTTTACTTAAAACCTACGTCCTCTGTACATAAGCCAACATCAGACGGCACTATATTTCCAGTGCTGAATGCATACAGAGATGAGTACAGTTGAGTACCCCCGGAAAACTGTAGAGAACCAAATGCATGTAGTTGCAAATTTACTTGTTATCAGAAATACCCTGTTCACATGGGGAAAGTGATTCCCCCCACAAACAGAGTATGGCCAAAGTTCAGGGGATCCACGCTTCCTGCCCACCCCACACATTTTAAACGTTAACATTAGCTCAAGTGCAATGACAAAAAAAATCAATTTGGTGCAGTGCTCTATTTTGAACACTTTGCAGCAGTTGGACGATTTAAATGATCTCCAACTACCAGAAATGTTTAGAACAACATACTGTACAGTATTCTTCCCTTTCAGGAATCAAAATCTGTCTGATTTTTTTGCCAGTCTGATTTATTTGTAGATATGATTACATATAACAACTCAAGTTAAATATCTAGTATCTTATAGTTTCTTTAGCCTCATATTAGTTTCTTTAGTCTCTTCTAGTATCTTTAGTCTCTTCTAGTCTCTTTAGTATCTTGCAGTCATTTTAGTCTATTCTAGTCCCTTCTAATTCCTGCAGTTTCGTTAGTCTCTTCTAGTTTCTACAGTCTTTTTAATCTCTTCTAGTCTCTATATCTGTTCTAGTCTCTATATCTGTTCTAGTCTCATCCACCATGCAAAATTTTCAGTATACACCGGTGTATAACATAAGGATAACTTTGTTATGAGAAACACCAGGGTCACTCATCTAGTATACACCAGTGTTTCTCCTATGTGTAGGTATTGGTTTACACAGGTGTGTATAACATTGATATAACAAAAGTATACTACATGTGTAACCATATGTAAACCATATGTATACCATATGTATAACTTAAGTATATCAAAAGTATACTACATGCGTAAACCATATGTAAACCATATGTATACTATATGTATAACTTAAGTATATCAAAAGTATACAACACTGGTTATAACAATAGTAGACACGTATATCTTTCATATTGCCTATGTATTTCAAATATTTATCATACGTAAAACAAAAGTATAATGACCACAAAAAAAAGCGATTATGCACCATAAAATTTTTGAAACAATGAAAAACAACAAAAAAAAAATCACTTCGTCCAATAAAAATAAAGATTTTGCGTGAATATTGTTTGATCATTGTCATCACTGCATGGAGAGTTCTCCGGTGAAAAAAGTACTTCATACTTGACGATTGCCATCCTTTTCACGATATAAATCTTTCAGATAGTATTCACAACATATACAGTGTCCCCTTCAAAATTCTGAACACATAAACACACACAAAATGAAATTGCATTAGACTACACAGCTAAAACCTAACTTAAAATTAAGACAAATAATTATACTACACATAGTCTAAAAAATATTTAGTCGGCGAGCGAGCGAGACACTTACAGAGGTAACACAATTGAAAATCGGGGATGTTTGTTTATTTATATATGTTGGGACGTACATATGTCATTTGTACTTTGACCCTCTCGTATTTTTGTGTTAACTCGTTCAACCCCGACCCAAACTTCACTAAACAGAATCCTCCAGTTTAGCAATCATTACCCGTATCATCCTAAAAATTGAATTGTTTACCGCTCTGAATAGAGGTCCACAACATATTAGTTGAATACAGAGAAGTGTCCACAATATATTAGTTTAATATGGAAAAAGTGTCCACAATATTAGTTAAATATATAGAAAAGGGTCCACAAAATTATAAGTTCGATACGGAAAAGCGTTCACAATATATTACTTCAATATGGATAGAGGTCCACAATATATCTATTCAATACGGAAAATGATCCACAATACATTATTCAATACGGAATAGTGTATTAGTTCAATAAGGAAAAGGGTCCATAATATATTAGTTCAATATGGATTGCGGTCCACAATATCCGTACAATATGGTAAAAGGTCCAAAATATATCTGTTCAATATGGAAAAAGGTCCACAATATATAAGTTCAATATGGAAAAGGGTCCACAATACATTAGTTCAGTACAGAAAAGTGTCCACAATATATTAGTTCAATATGGGAAAAGGTCCACAATATATAAGTTCAATATGAAACAAGGTCACAATAAGTTCAATATGGAAAAGGGTCCACAATATATTAGTTCAATATGGATTGCGGTCCACAATATATCCGTTCAATATGGAAAAGGGTCCACAATATATCCGTTCAATATGGAACAGGGTCCACAATACATTAGTTCAATAAAGAAAAGTGTCCACAATACATTAGTTCAATATGGAAAAAGGTCCACAATATATTACTTCAATATGGATAGAGGTCCACAATACATGAGTTCAATAAGGAAAAGGGTCCACAATATATGAGTTCAATACTGAAAAGTGTCCACAATACATTAGTTCAATATGGGAAAAGGTCCACAATACATTAGTCAATATGGAAAAGTGTCCACAATAAACTAGTCAATACGGAAAGTGTCTACAATATATTAGTTCAATATGGGAAAAGGGTCCACAATATATTAGTTCAATAAGGAAAAGGGTCCACAATATATTAGTTCAATATGGAAAAGGGTCTACAATATATTAGTTAAATATGGAAGTGTCGACAATATATTAGTTCAATATGGAAAAGGGTCCACAATAATCTGTTCAATATAGAAAAGGGTCCACAATATATTAATTCAATACGGAAAAAGGTCCACAATATATCCGTTCAATATGGAAAATGGTTCACAATACATTAGTTCAATATGGAAAAAAGGTCCACACTATATAAGTTCAATTAGAGGTCCACAATATATCTGTTCAATACGGGAAAGAGTCCACAATACATTAGTCAATACGGAAAGTGTCTACAATATATTATGCAATGTGGAAAAGGGTCCACAATATATTAGTCAATACGGAAAAGGGTCCACAATAAATTAGTTCAATAAGGAAAAGGGTCCACAATATATTAGTTCAATACTGAAAAGGGTCCACAATAAAGGTCCACAATACATTAGTCAATACGGAAAAGTGTCCACAATAAATTAGTTCAATATGGAAAAGGGTCCACAATACATTAGTTCAGTACGGAAAAGTGTCCACAATATATTAGTTCAATATGAAAAAGGGTCCATAATATATTAGTTCAATATGGAAAAGGGTCCACAATACATTAGTTAAATACAGAAAATTGTCCATAACATTAGTTCAATACGGAAAAGTGTCCATAATAAATTAGTTCAATACAGAAAAGGGTCCACAATACATTAGTCAATACGGAAAAGTGTCCACAATAAATTAGTTCAGTAAGGAAAAGGGTCCACAATATATTACTTCAATATGGAAGTGTCCACAATATTACTTCAATGTGGATAGAGGTCCACAATATATTAGTTCAATAAGGAAAAGGGTCTACAATATATTAGTTCAATATGGATTGCGGTCCACAATATATCGATTCAATATGGAAAAGGGTCCACAATATATCCGCTCAATATGGATCAGGGTCCACAATACATTAGTTCAATAAAGAAAAGTGTCCACAATACATTAGTTCAATATGGAAAAAGGTCCACAATATATTACTTCAATATGGATAGAGGTCCACAATTTATCCGTTCAATATGGAAAAGTGTCCACAATACATTAATCAATATGGAAAATGTCCACAATATATTATTCAATGTGGAAAAGGGTCCACAATATAGCAGTTCAATAAGGAAAAGGGTCCACAAAATATTAGTTTATATAGAAAATGGTCCACATGCATTAGTTCAGTACGGAAAAGGGTCCACAATACATTAGTTCAATACAGAAAAGTGTCCACAATACATTAGTTCAATATGGAAAAAAGGTCCACAATATATTAGTTCAATGTGGGAAAAGGTCCACAATACATTAGTCAATACGGAAAAGTGTCCACAATAAATTAGTTCAATAAGGAAAAGGTCCACAATATATTAGTTCAATACTGAAAAGTGTCCACAATAAATTAGTTCAATAAGGAAAAGGGTCCACAATATATTAGTTCAATACTGAAAAGTGTCCACAATATATTAGTTCAATGTGGGAAAAGGTCCACAATACATTAGTCAATACGGAAAAGTGTCCACAATAAATTAGTTCAATAAGGAAAAGGTCCACAATATATTACTTCAATATGGATAGAGGTCCACAATATATCCGTTCAATACGGAAAAGGGTCCACAATACATTAGTCAATACGGAAAGTGTCCACAACATATTAGTCAATACAGAAAGTGTCTACAATATATTATTCAATGTGGAAAAGGGTTCACAATATATTAGTTCAATATGGATTGCGGTCCATAATATATCCGTTCAATATGAAAAAAGGTCCACAATATATAAGTTCAATATGGAACAGGGTCCACAATACATTAGTTCAATACAGAAAATGGTCCACAATACATTAGTCAATACTGAAAGTGTCTACAATAAATTAGTTCAATATGGAAAATGTCCACAATATATTAGTTCAAAAAAATTTCCACAATGTCAGTTTAATACGGAAAAGGGTCCACAATACATTAGTTCAATATGGAAAGTGTCTACAATATAATTATTAGTTCAATAGGAAAAGGTCCACAATATATTAGCAATAAGGGGGGGGGGACATGGAAATAAATCAGAATTTATCTCTAGGGCATAAATCAACTAAATACATAATCATGTAAGGATATTGTCCTAGTTTTAAATACATCAAAGAATAAGTGAACATCACTAATACTTATTTTTAATGTCACAATTAAATTTATTTACCTCGAGAGAACATCAGATCCATTTATCTTGTCTATATTAGAAACTTCAAAGTCCCCAGTATTCACAAACTTAACCTAAAAAAATAAAATAAAATAAAAAAAAAAAAAAAAAAAAAAAATTGAAATAAGAAATAGTGAGTATTTACTAGGTATGTATCTGAAGGTTAGCTAACACAAAAAGTCCCTTTCATTATTCAGTGCCTTTCATTAGTATGAATTAGAGTAATGTGGATTCTGCCTGGATGAGGTAATTTAGCTGCTTGCTCTGAGGTAATAGTGCCCAATTCAGCATCACATCTTTGAATGGAAGTGTTAATAGATGTTACATTAACCACTATCACTACACTTGTCAGGTTTCCATGGACTACTCACTGAATTCATACTAATGAAACACAAAAACTCTTGCTACAAGGATGTGCTCCTTGACCATGTTACACAACACATGCACACACACATACACCATTCAGACAGCCTTATCACTGAAGTTTAGCGTGTAGCTTCTGACACAAGTATTGGTATTACATTTGCATAGGGCATAATAACTAAGAAAATAGCGCATTAACTAACCACTACCACCAACTCGCATAGAAACGGAGCTCTGGTAAGTTTTTTAGTTTTAATTGTACCCGCAAAAGAAGTTAAAGCGGTAAACAATTTTCTAGGATGATACGTGTAATGATCGATAAACCTGAGGATTCTGTTTAGTGAAGGTTGGGACGGGGTCGAATACAAAGTTAATGCAAAAATAGCTCTGGTAAGTTTTTAGTTTTAACTGCACCCACAAAAGAAGTCAAAGCGGTAAACAATTAAATTCTAGGATGATACATGTAATGATCGACAAACCTGAGGATTCTGTTTAGTGAAGGTTGGGACGGGGTCGAATACAAAGTTAATGCAAAAATAGCTCTTGTAAGTTTTTGAGTTTTAACTGCACCCGCAAAAGAAGTCAAAGCGGTAAACAATTAAATTCTAGGATGATACATGTAATGATCGATAAACCTGAGGATTCTGTTTAGTGAAGGTTGGGACGGGGTCGAATATAAAGTTAATACAACAATACAAAAGGGTCAAAGTACAAATGACATCCATACATCCATCCACCCACACATATACAAACAAATATCCCCAATTCTCAATATGACACCAATGCATATAGTGTCAAAATGTTCCTTCACACACTTGGGGGAGGGGAGGGGAGGGGGGGGGGGGGGGGGGGGCTGAGTACTGCACAAATATAGCTATATGTATATATTCTTACTGTTTAAAACCAAACACAACGAGAACTGCTGCCATAGTAAAAATTGAGATAATTCTCAAACTTAATACAAAATTAATTAGATTGCTTCAAAATGTGGAATACAGAGAATAACATTGAAATATAAACGCGACCTCTACGTTTAAGCGTATTACAATTGAAGGACCTCAATTAACTGAAGTGAAGATCTATACAAACAACAAAATCACAGAATACCATTATAAATCATAACCACAGAATGCCATTATGTGGTAAACATTGTTAATTTATTTCACGAAATTCAGGGGGGGGAGGAACCCAGGGTGCCCCTACCTCTGTATGAAACCTGGTCACATTCAATTTACGATTGGTTGCATTTCCTTAGTCCTAAAGCCATGGTACCAGTGTTGGCTGCGCCACTCGGTACGGTTGGTACAGAATTTACACTATGCTTTCAGCTCTTTGTTGTGTAAATCCCGTAATTACCTTTACCTCATGATGTAACCTATACTTATTTCCGTTGCAAAATTACACACAATATAAGAAAATAAGGAAGGAGTTTTGAGGATGATTCACATCTTGTGACCATGCGGGACTTCATCTACACTTATATAAAGCTAGATTGCTTTTATTCACAACCTCTATATCTACCATTGAGCAAACATTTCACAATCAGGAAAATTTTTTGAGCGAATCATAAAATTGAGGGCGGCATAATCATATGTATCTGAGTTTGCCTATGAAATCCTTTATCCTTCCTAAACTGTCCTCTATCCCACTTGGACATAAAGGACTATCTCATCAATTACTCATGCCCTACATTAAAAAAATAATAAATAAATAAAATTAAATTAAAAAAAAAAAATCTACATCGGTCTAGTGTGTCCTGTCCATGTAGGACAGGTAAGATAGTTTTATGCAATCCCATGTGTCCCACTGACACACTCTATCCTATGTGCCCGCCCGTTCTATTCCCGATTTTCAATTGTGTTACCCCTGTAAGTGTCTCGCTCACTACGCTCGCTCGCCAATTAGATAATAAACTAAATTAACAATATCGCTAGAAAATGACTGAATGTTTATTCTACAGCAAGAGTGTGAAATTACGAGTAATTCACTAAAGCATGGAATTTTCAAATCAATCTCGTTCCCTTGTTACACACAAATCAAACTTGCCAATTGGAGACTTGTTTAGAATTGAAGGCTGACAGACTACACATTTTCTTTTCAAAGAAACCTGTTGTGGCCAATGCCCCAATGAGGTATTCAAACGTTCAAGCTGCATATGCTCATCACTACGTCTGTGACTGGTATGTTGGCATGACTTAAATTCACCAATCAAACCACTAGCTAACTCATATCGGAAAATAAAGTAGTCTCTCTTTGGTTGACCTTTTTGGGCATGATCTTGGGACCCACCATAGTATGACCATACATTCATTCATTGCATTCAATTCCATTGGAATTTCTTTAAAACTTTTTATCCACATTTTAGTAGGATATTATTCGGTCCACACCATAAACACCACCCATATGACGTTGGTGGTCTGTAAAACATGAAGGACAGCTTATATTTTCATAATATGTACCGTCATGTTGTATGCACTTGACTGTACAAGTGGAGTGGTTTCTGCAATAAAAGTGGACCACTTGATCTAAAATCCTGATATCCTTTCAAAGCTTTTCTGTAAGGAGTAATCAACAGATATATTCTGGTTGATTACTTTGAATTGTTCCACGTGCATTGATTCCCTTACGACATAGCTAAATAGTTATATAAAACAGGACTTGTATAAAGTTATCTGTATATATCTCTAATCCCATGTCTTTAAATCCAGCCACAACATCTAGAATTACTTTATAGCACAATCCCACTTGAGTTTGTGAGTTATCGGTTTCCTATCTAGTATAAATTTGCAATTGTTTTACGTAACACAAGTAGCAGCTGCTAGCACAAAGACTTTTATTCCCTATTTAGTGGGCTTATTCTTTTGCTTGAAGCCTAATATCCCCTTGAAAGGGATCATGGCTTCATCAAGTGTGTGCTATTGATGAATTGTATACTCACTTTCTTGTCATTATAAGATCAAGAATTTCATAACTACTTACTATCATATACTTATTACGATATACACTTAGCATTATAGGATTACTGAGGTTCTGCTGTAGTGCCATCGATTCAGTACATAGGAATGTACTGTACATGCTTGAACAATGAGGCCCTCCCCCCAGCTGAAGAAGTTGCGTTGCTTGTCTCTAGTTGATAAGACTCACCAGCAACCCTATGTTTCAACAAGACCTGACTTCAGTTCTATAATACCTAAAGAAGGCCATGCTGCGGCATCTTTCCAGTGTTTAGATAGTGACTCCTCCATACCTGTCCTAGACACCATAATAGCTGCTCTGTGGTGCCCGACATACTGAATGGGTGAGTAACCAGCTGCTAGTAGGATGTCTCTAAGGTACCATCAGCAGCTCCTGTGTCAGTGATGTTGCATAATAGAAGTGAGTGAAGTGTTTCATTTGGTTGATTGTGCTAGTCGAGGTCCAACAAAGGAAGTGACACCAGATGGGGCACTACGCTGAAATGAGGAATGTATAAAATGTTTGTGGATGAGATGGTTGCTCCAATACTACTAAAGTTTTTTATTTTGCCAAGTACAAGCATATGTGGCCCACTTACCAGAGGGTCCATGGAGAATCAGTTCCTTTCCTTGTGCAGGTCCTGCAGAATACCGTTGGCCCAGGAAGTGCTGATACTGATGGGGTGCTAGAGTGAATACCACAGAAATGGGTGGTGCTGGTAGAACTGTTAGCAAATAAGCAAGGTCTTGGAGCCACTGATAACACAGGAGTTGCAGTTGACACAGGATTCACAATCACCAATGGAGTCATTGGAGGCAAAAAGGTTACCCTTGACAAGGGAGTCACCACTGTTGTCAAGTGAACCACAGTTGGCAAGTGAGCCACCTTGTTGGTGTGGAAATTGGAGCTAGGGAAGTAGCTACAGGTCACTGTGGTCCAGTTGCCTGGGTAGCTCATACCCTGCTGTTGAGAATAGGCTACTGGTGGGGTAATGGTAGGAATCTCTCTAGAAGCCATTCCAGCTGACAGGTGAATTGGCACTGTATGCAAGCTATGTGGTGACAGGCTACTAGCATAACTCAGGTTAATTAATCTTAACTTTTGTACAAACAGAGAGAAGCAAATATTTAATTTAGTTTTTCATATTGGTAAGTCGTTTCATCTAAAACTTTTATTTGCTACTAATCATAATTACCATTTTTCAACTTCAAAATAGTCTGTGTGGCTTTTGATTCTATATTATTTTTGATACTAAAAATGGAATATTTGAGAGCTAGAATTTGTGGTAAATTGAATACTTAGTAATTTATGCTTGATGACAGACATATTTATATCTAATCATTACAACAGTAGGGATGGATATCTGTCAAAGTATAATCTTGAGACACACACACACGAGAAATAGATCATTGTATAACAGCATATATGTATTGATTAATCCAACAATTTGGCTCTGGTAGCATAATCTTCATGATTATCATTGATTGGACCAAATGTTACCAATTTGACTGAAAAAAAGATTACTAAACGTTTAACTATAGGCTTTTGAGCTCACTCATTCCATTATATTTATAGCTGGGGTGGCGGAACTGGCCGGTCAGACCAGCGTCACTGGAAATTTTGTCCGGGAGGATTTTTTGGGTGTTTTTTTTGGTCCAGTCTGACCAAATCTGCTAGCGGTATTAGTAAAAGAATTCTACTGCCCCCCCCCCCCCCCACCTTCCCTGGAGCAAAAGCACTAGCAGATTTTGTTTTCAGCCTAAGCGGCATCTTGAAGAATGCCTTAGGAATAGTTAACTAATTTTATAGTCAGTTCTAAGCCATGCTGCAGTTTTCTTGGAGATAAAGTAAACTATTAAAATTGTGTTATTTAGTGTGCTTCTAGTATATTATAAAGGGACTTTAACTAAAGGTTAAAGTACAAAAATTAATAATGGAATTACGTGAAGTTTGTAAACATAGTCAGCTAACTTTAAAATATGAACTGTAGCTAGTCTTTCAATTCTTGAGGAAGCAAAACAGACTGAATAAATTTATTTTGAGGCAGGGTAAAGTTGGAATGAGGGACTGCAAAGGGCTTTAAAAGAATAAAATAATACAAATCGGTTTGTTAGGTAGTCAATTACTTGTCTGAAGCTCAGTAATTAGAAAATAGCTATTATTGTAACTGAGTTTAGTGGCTGAGGCAGGTGAGAGCTATGCTCCTAGCAACAGTATTGTACTTAATTAACCTGGTGTTTGTATAATGTAAGTGAAAAGTTTTTAAAAACAAAGACTTTTAAGCTTCCCTGCAGTTACTACAACATTTTTATATGAGGGCTAAGCTAAAAAGTGTGCTTTTCCTAGTCAAAAATTTAGGCCAAGTGGTTACTATTGTAATGATCAAACCTTTTGCCTTACATAATTAAAAACAGGACAAAGCAAACTCGCCCCGTTTATTTTGTTAATTTATAATCAGAATGACTTGTTTATACTACACAAGCTGTCATTAGTGGGAAAATGAAGAAAAAATGATTTAGTCAAATTTAAAATGTTTTGTGAATTACTGTGGGCAATGGCTCACTCGTAATATGTGCTGAAGCACATCACTAGCCTATGGCTAACCTTTAGCGTATTTCACGAGGTATCGCTGAACATTGATGTAGGGCAAGCTAGCACAGCCACACCCACTCGGCAGCTTTAACTTAGCGTGAGTAGTGGTAGCGTTTATATATTTATTTCGTGATAAAAGTGGGGTAACAAAAACGGGGATCATTATGTTGTTTATATACATTCTTAATCTAAATATGGCTGAGGGTAAGTGACATTAAAATTAAATAGTTCTATCTTTAATAGTAATAATAATAATAATAATAATAATAATAATAATAATAATAATAATAATAATAATAATAATAAAACTTATTATTATTGACAAATATATTTAATAAATAATAAGCAATACCAGTGTGGGTCTGGAGGATAGTGGAGTGGGCATGGCAGCAGCCACGCCCACCTGAACATTGAACATTTTTCATTTATTTAGTTTTCATGTATTTTGTCTTAATTGTATGCATTCTATATTTAGTTATTTCTATGTCATCCTTATTTGGTCGTGAGTCATGTGTTCAGTTGTTGATAGGTGTTGAGTGTCAGTTCTCGTGACTGTAATCTTGTTGTGCGTGCTTGTGCCTGCATCGCAGCTCGAACTCTACGCTGCAATGCAGGAAGTGACTTCATCTTATGTCATGTTGTGGGCGTAGCCCCGTGTTACTATTTAAGCATTGTCTGTCAGTCCACGTGTTCAGTTATTCCATGTCCCAACTTTGTGATAGACCTTTTATATAATTCTGTCAAGGGATTTGGGGTAACTCTGGTGGCAGCGGATACCTGCGTTGTCCCTCTGTGTGTGATTATATGAATAACTTGAGTCTGAGGGCAGCGCATCCCCCATTCTACCCACAATTGGTGGCAGCGGTGGTGCTTCACGTCATTCGAGTGATCTGGTGGTGCCTTTAGTCGTTGTCTGGATTCTTCCGTGCATACTTGACTCCTTGGAACTGTTGGACTGCCGAGTTAACATTCGGCCCTTCACGACATAGAGCCAATCATTTGTTCAGAAGTTTCACAGGGTTTTGATTGTGTGATATCTTTGGTTGCTGACGATTTTGTGATTCATTGTGTGTGCTGTTGTTTGTTTCTCTGTGTTCAGGTCGCTGGTGTGGATGAGCCGGAGAGAGAGGAAAGACAGAGCTTGTAAACTGAAACATAGAGTGGACTCGGGCATTGAGGACGGGTCAGACAGTTCGTATAGTGTACTGACAAGTAAGGTGAGAGTCCAAAAGAGTAGTAAGGGTGCTGGGAAGTCTGGGGACGTGTCTCACTCGCTTAGTAGTGTTGATAGTGAGTCAGTTTGTAGTGAGAGTTCTTTAGTCGTGTCTAAGCAGCCTTTGGTCTTGACGAGACAACTGAGTGCTATTAGTGAGAACTCAGATATAGATATGGATGAGTATTCGAATGAGTCTAGATATTTGGAGGAAAATAGTTCGCCCAGAAGGTTGGGTAGTGTTCATCAGGATGGTGTAGATTATGTTAACCCAGGTAGGGGTGATGAGAATAGTCAGAGTGTTGGGGACGGTGATTCAGACCTCATGAGGACGTTTGTGCGTTCTTTCACTGAGGCAATGAGAAATATGGGGCCCTCGGGTGGGGCCTCAGGTGTCAGTGTAGGGGGTGATTTGACCAGACAGATTGCTGCTCTAGCGCCTCACAAAGACGGTACTGACATTATGAAGTTTATCAAGAAGCTGGAGGCAGACCTTGCTGATCTAGGCTGCCCCAGAGCTCGTTACAAAACCGTCTTGCTGCAAAAGCTTCAGTCAAAAACCAGCATTGCTTGTGTTGCTTGTATAGATAGAGCAAATACGTCGTACGCTGAGCTGAAGGAGCTGCTTATAGAAGGGTTGGGCTCTAGCAAAACTGCATTGGGTATAAAACTGATTGAGGATTTTTCGTCTGCTACGAAATCTATGAATTCGCTGGAGTCCTATGCTTACCTCAAGGGATTGGTAGATTCAGTCGACATGGCAACTGTGAACAAGACAGAGGTGCTGCTGTTTTTCACCAAGGCTCTCTTCCGAGCCTCGCGTCCAGCTAGTCAGCGCATGCTGATGGATGCGCATGAGGTTGGGTCCTTCAAGGACCTCAACCGAGTAGCACTGTCCTTTCAAACGGCCGAACCAGAGACCCCTGTTGTGAGACAGAACCGCAGTCCTAATTATAGTACAGGGTTTAGAGGCATTAAGTGTTATGTATGTCACAGATTTGGGCATAGGGCCTATGACTGTCGTTTCAGATCTAACAATGAGCAGGGTGGTGGTGTTCCAAGAGTCGTGTGTTATTCTTGTAATGAGCCGGGACACAAGGTCCCTGAGTGTCCGTATAGAAACAGGACTAATGGTGGCAATAATAGCAAGTTTGAGAGTAAATTGGATAATAAGAAGGTGGATGTGAAGAAAGGGAGTCACACCTACAATGCCAGCCTGGTAGCTGTCCAGGAGGGTGCATCCCATGTAAAGGGTATGGTTAATGGGATGGATTGTCTCATTGTTCCCGACACGGGAGCTGAGATTACAATTGTTCCCGGGTGTTTGGTGTATGAAAACCAACTGTTGGATGAGAGAGTGAGAGTGATGGGGTGGAATGGTATGACCAAGACACTCCAAACACAGCAGAGGTGGATTTTGAATATGGAGGCAAGTCCTTCATGTCTGTTGTTGCTGTTGCCCATGAGGACGATTTGTGTCACAAAGTATTGTTTTCAGTCCCCATGGATGGCTCTATGGCGTCCCGCCTTCTTCTGGACGCTGCCTCGAGTGCTCCTCCCTGGGCACGAGGGGCAGGGCATCCCGATGATACCTCGGGCGTTCAGACATCACCCCAGGGTGATGCTGGCTCTGCTACTACCCCGCGGGAGGCTTGTAAGACCTCCCAGGGCTCTGGTAGCACCCAGAGAAGTGCATCCGTCAATGCCATTACTAGATCAAAGAGAGAGTGTGTGAGAAAGAGTAAGATTGCAAAAAGTGTTTCTGATGTGTCTGATGCCAATCCTGTGAGCTTCAATCGGGAGTGTGAGAGACTGGCTCGGATTGATACAGGTTTTGAGTTGAATGCTGGGAAGAAGAAGGATGGTGTTGCTTCGGTTGTTGATTGTGATGCTTCGGGTGCTGGGCTTGGTTTAGATTCTGAAGAAATTATGGATGATGTGCAGTTGAGCCAGGTCTCTCTTCCCGTTGTTGTCGATTCCGAGGATGTTGTTTCTGATATTGTTTGTCCCAGTGCATGTGAAAACTCTGGTGTTGATTCTGTTGTGTCTGATATTAAATGTGATGATTCTTTGACCCACATCAGGTTCCTAGCTGACAAGTCCATGAATGGCTACTCGTGGTCGGACAATGGTCTCCTTGTCCACAAGTCTATGGATGAGGCAGGGAATGAGTGTGTTAAGTTAGTTCTCCCACAGTCTAAGCGTGCCAAAGCTCTGAGACTGGCACATGATAACACTGCTCACATCGGTGTTCGTGGGATGAGGCGTATGTTGGGTTCCAGGTTTGTATGGCCTGGCATCCATGGAGATATAGTGAAATATGTCAAAAGTTGTGATGTTTGTCTGAGGTTAAATCGGTCGGGGAATAAGAAAGCCCTAATGGTCGAGCGGAAAATTTTGAGTGTGCCGTTCGAGTCTGTGGCCGTTGACCTCGTTGGCCCCCTCCCTAAAGGGAGGCGTGGTGCCAAATATTTGTTCACTTATGTGTGCATGGCGAGCAGGTGGCCAGACGCAGTTCCCATGAGGACAGCGTCGGCTGAGGAAGCAGCTCAGTCCTTTATGCAGATCATCTCTAGGACTGGCATCCCACTTAGGGTCCTGTCAGACCGTGGGACGATCTTCCTGTCCAAACTTATGTCTAACTTGTTTTCCATGCTGGCTATCGATTCTGTTAAGACTTCCCCATACAGACCCCAATCGAACGGTGTTGTAGAGCGGCTCCACGGGACCCTGAAGCCGATGTTGGCTAAGGCCCTGGACGCTGGTTTCGATTGGGTCGAGTTTCTCCCGTTGGCTCTGTTCGCCATTAGGCAGATACCCAACTGGGACGTTGGATTTTCCCCTCACAGATTAGTGTTCGGGAGGGAAGTAGCTGGTCCCCTAGATCTGCTGTATCATGGGTGGAAAGATAATGTGTTTGAAGGATTGGATGTGGAAGAGTGGCTTGTTAAATTGCATGACCAACTTAGTACCCTGCATGACGTGGCCTGTGCCACCGAAGCCAAACAGAGTGATGGCCGTGCGTGTACTTACAACAAGGGGAAAAGTGATCGTTGTGTCAATGTAGGTGATAAGGTTTTGTTGAGAGTTCCGGGCCTCCATGCTGCCCTCCAGGCTTCATGGGAAGGGCCTTATGATGTCATAGAGAAAGTCTCCCGAGTGACCTTTAAGGTTGCGAAAGGAGAGGGGCATCCTGTGAGAATTGCCCATGTTAACAATCTGAAAGATTATGTCGCCAGACCTTTGCATGTCTGTGCCGTGACCCTAGTAGCTGAAGATAAGGGCATTGAGGAATCCTTGTTGAGTGGCTCTCCGTCTTGTCTGAGCACGCTGTTCCTGTCTCTCATTACTACTGCGTAGCTAACCTTTAGCGTATTTACACAAGGCATTGCTGAACATTGATGCCGTCAAGCTAGCAGGGTCACACCCACTCAGCCGCTTTAACTTAGCGTGAGTAGCAGTAGCGTTATCTTGTGATAAAAAAGTGCAGTAACAATATGGAGATCCTTTTGTTATTTCTATACATTCTTAATCTTAATATAGCTGAGGGTACGTGACATTAAAATTAAATAGTTAACAATTATTATTATAATAATAGTAATAATTGTTATTATTAATTTTATTCTTCATCTTATTATTATTATATTATTGTTGGCAAATATATTAAATAAAAACTAGGTAATACCTGTTTGTAAGGTATTCAATAAAAAATATTTTTAAAAAAATACTTAATTGAACCAGTTATTATAATATTTTGTAATGATTGAATATTTTGTCACGTTTTACCATTGATAAAAGAATTTAAGTACCCCATAGAAAGCGGCGCTGTAACAATACCAGCATAGCTTTTTTCCCCGCTTCCTAATATTTTTCTGGTGAGTTTAAATGATAGCTAGTGACACAGAGACCCAATATCTGCAGTACGCACCCATTTGGACCTGAATCAGGAAGTTGGAGTCAGTAATAAGTCTTTTACTAACCTTCTAGAATTATATCCAATAGACAGCACATGAAATTATTGAATAGCTTTTGCAAGAAAATAATTGTGCATTATTCATAGATGATCCCAAATGTAATTGATTAATTAACATTCAAGGTTGATCAGCTGCATTATTACTGTACCCATGAACAAATTTAAATGGAGCTCTTACACAGATTAAGTTTTATTAATGTAAACTTTCTGGGCATATCCCTATACCATAAAAGGGATCAAAACATAATTTTTATTGCATTTATTGGTAAATTTACCCGTAAAATTCAATTGTTATTATTGTATCAGTAATATACAGTTGGCTATACCAAAGGGATTGAAACAAAAACATTACATACTTGAATTGAAGGTGTGACTTTCATTACGTCCATTAAAATGGTTCACAACTGGTGTATGGTTGTTTATAAAAGGACTAGTTTGGCTTCAAACCTGCACCTTAAGTGTCTATTCTAGCCAGTTAAATGAATTAACAGTTTTGGTGGAATGACTGCAAAAGGGTAGCAATTGTTCAAGCACAATTTTTTTATACATTAGAATATCCAGTAACCTAGAAGTAGATATTCCCTGAGTTAGTTCGCCTTATGCAGCTCTGGATAGGTAGGTAGGTAACAAGCTTTGAACGGTAATGTACCAAATTTTACACACCTTAGATAGGGAGCACTGATCCTGTTTCCAATCCCGGTAGAATTTTATCAATGGTTTCACTTTAGGTCCTATATGCCGCAGACTCACACGCCACAGACTTATATGCCGTAGACTCACACACCATGACGCATAAACCCTAACGATTAATCCTCTACGAGGCATGTTTCGCACTTCTCGTACTACTGAATGGTATACTAAACGATTTTTATGTGTGCTAATACAAATTAAAATGATAATGTTGACGAAATAACCAATCTAAAGTGCTTGTTCTGTTTATGCTCTTAAAAGATTGGACCATACTTAAATTTATTCCTCTGCAAGTGCTCGTGGAAGTATATATCTAATATTTCTTCACCAGTATCAATAACTACTTTTATTAATCATCAATTTTACTTGGGATGATTTTCCTTCTGTGGTCTGAGTATGTGCTGGATTGATTGGATTCACAAAGTTGATGGAGTCACTCACTGTCTGGTGGCTCATTCCCAGAGAAGAGAGGGTTGAGCATGACCTTGACTCATCCGATATAACTGTAGTGCCCAGCTAAATGTACTGCTGAAATATTGGTAGTATGGTGTAATTCCTGATCTATCAGGCATTTGTATCTTAAAAGAGATGTTGGTTCCTCTTTCTACAGCTAATTTGTTGTATCTACCTCACTTATATTTCCTGCCTACATTTCCTTTCCCTGCTATGCCTTTTTATACAAGATCTCCTCGTTTAAATACAACTTTGTTGCACAACAAATAATTGAAAAGTAATTGTTCTAATTGTAATCTTTAAAATTTCTTGAGGTCCCCTCAATTAGTAATCGTAATGATTACTTTTTCTAGCTATGTAATTGGTAACAGTATTGGTTATATTGCTGATGTAATCGTAACAACACTGCTAGGAACTATGGCCTTATAGATCTGTGGAAATAGTAGCAAATCCACTATAATTTTTGTGGAATGCCCAGTATGCTGGATAGCCATTGAAACTGAGACCTCACAGGACAACCAGTGAAATATTTCCTGTATTTCATTGACATTTAAGAGGAGATTTACATCCATACTTTGGGATATCTCCAGCAAAAGATTCATAAAGATTTATTTTATATGTGACATAACTTGCAATAAATTACGGAGATATTGTCATGTCATTATGTGTATCATAAAGACGCAGTTGATTGAACACCTGCTTATTACTGAACTATCTACTTTGTGTACCACGAATTTATTCTATTATGCTCTACTTTCTACATTGATTAATAGTCTTATAATAATGTAACAAGTTCTTCTTGTTGCTAACTTGTGCTCCTATTTCTGCTGCACTTCAACATTAAACTGCTACAAAGGGTATAAGAAATTTCAAAGTTTAAAAGTTATAACACTCTTTCAATTCTATTTTTGTCAATCTTTTCATAGAGATTGTTAGAACTAACACCATTTATTAGCTCTTTGTATATACATTAATTAGAAAAATAATGGTAAGATTTCAAATTTACAAAATCATCTTAGTTTTCACCTCTGCAATTAGTATTGCGATTTGTGTTGAAACACACAAATAAGTTGTGTATCGTGAATAAATACTTAGCTTTACTGTTTAATGAATGTTAGCTTCTCAAACTAATGTATATTACAACATTAGCACGAGAACTACCATTAACAACACATTCAAGTGATTTTGTTAATGAGTTAAAAATCACATGTTACATTATTACAGGCAAACATGAGGTCAACATAACAGATCTAATTCAGGAAAGATTGGGCAATTCCATTTACACTACTGTACTAGCTCAATATGCTGGAATTTCGGAGCGTTTACTTCAGTGGTACATTAATGGGAAACCTGTGGGCTCCTCAAACACAGTATTTAATGTGAAATATGATGGACTTAATTCCTATCTGAGATCCAAAATGTTAATCAAACATATGGAACCTTTATGCTCAGAGTGAACGGTACTAAGTGGAAGGACACGTTAAAAATCCTCATCACCAACAAATATCTAGTTTTTTGGGATCCTCAAAAAATCTTTTAAAGAAAATAGTAAATGGAAAAATTCTTTCTGAGGTCAAAGCTACTCCTGACTCTGAATTTCATACATCTGTTAATCCATTCCGATCACATAATAAACATAAGCCTACTAACAATAAGTTTTTACCAGGAATAATTCGCTTAGGACAAGACAAGAAACGAAAAACTAAACCAAAAGGGCACTATGGCCATCAAGACTCTATTTTTTCTTCGCAAACCAACTTGGAGGCTAGTGATAATAATAGGCTATAGCTAATCAGTTCGAAATATGTTCATTAAAAAATGTCATGATCACTGTCTTCCCCAAAAATTGATAGCATAATGTTGTCTATTTCTTCAGCTTGTCATGTGACTCATCCTCACTATCATCAGTGTACTCATCAGGTTGTGTCTCCGTCAAATCTTCAATCTCGATCTCATCCTCGTCTTCATTCTCTTTCTCCTCACTGGTTGGCATTGTATTGTCACAGCCAATGCATCTTCAACCTGGACCACAGCAGTTGTTATGTTTGCGGCAACTGCACTGTCTGGTATGGCAGCCAATTCTACACCTGCATCCGTTCAGGACAGCATCTACTTTTTGCTGAGCTCGAGTGATACTCTCACGAGTGTCCCACAAAACTTTCCACTCTTCTTCTTTTTTGACGTAACCATATTCCGTAAGTTCTATAATTGCAAGACTGACATGGTTGTGGAGCATTTATTGCAGTGCGAACAAGACAGTAATGATTTTGGCAGAGACTTGTGGCTCTATCATCATTTGCAGCTGGAATCACTACTTTTTCTTCCACTATCTCCTCTATTTCCTTTCTGCTTGCTATGTTACTGTGCCTGTAGACAGCATTGGTGCAGGTTAGTACACTACATGGGACTTCAGTTGAGGGTGGTTTTACTTCCCAACGAGGGTGGAAATTAGAATTGTTTATATTCCTTGATGCTTGTTTGTAACAAGCATAACATATGCATGCCTCGTTAGGAGTGATTTTTGTATTTCTGATTAATGCCGCAACATTGTGGTCTGATTTGGTGGCAAGATGTGTGTACTTAGTACCGTCTTTTTCACACAAATGGCATGGACCACATTTACCATCATGTACATTACTTTGTGCCATATTTCAATGCACATACTGTGAGGCCACACCTCACATCAATATAATCATGTAACTGTTTCTCTGTATGTGTGTGCTTATAGGTAGCTAGATTATTGTGCACAAGTATGAGTTTATCATTATCATTCTGTATCACGTCAGGTTACGCATTCGTTTTGTTAAATTAAATGTTGCGTGGCCCAGTTTACTATATATGGCTGTGCCACGTGGGTGTGCGTCACTTGGAATCTGTGCATTGTAAATCTAACATCTATTTTTCTGATCCTTCGGGCTAAGGATAGACTTTGCAGTGCCTCTCTGGGTCTGGTGGCAGCAACGAACTTTGCTGTCACCAATTTAAGTGTTCGCATCATACCTAGGCCGGCGTGGACGCACAAAATTGGTGGCAGCGGTGGGATCCCGAGTGACGTTTCGACATAGCCCGCCCCGAACAACTTGAACCAGTGATTAGAGCACAGTGTTACGACCGGCGGCTCGATCAAGACGTATCCGAGAAGGACGCGACGGAGAGGTGCCCCCACGCAGCAACAGCTAGAGGAGCATCATAAGGAAAACACGGCGACGAAGTGCTGAGAAGAAAAAAAAAAAAACGATAACGGAAGCGGCAGCAACAGTGGCTTCCACGCGCAAAAGGACCATAGAACTGTCTCCTTGTGTTGTGTACCAGTGTCCCATTTCATTTTTCCTTGTGTTTATTATTATTTTCTTGTGTTTGTGTTTGCAGCTCTTCTGTGGCCAAGTTCCACCCACCCCATGCAGGATCGGGCCGAGGAGGTGGCTGAGCTGAGCAAGCAGAACGAAAAGCAGTGCATTCGGAGACTCCCTAATTTGTCTAGGCAAAGAGACCATATTTACCACCCTTCAAGACCAGCCAAAACGGGCCCTAAGAAGTCTCCTTACAGAACCCGGCATCGCCTTGCAAAGGTGGACACCCAGGGAGGAGAAGGAAAAGAAACACCTCGAGGTGAGGAGGGAGAGAGAGAAGTTTGGGTTGCCACTGGAAGTGAGAGTGAGGAAGAGGAGTTTGAGGAGGCAGGGAAAGTGCTAACTGAGGAAGTAATTAACACTTTGGATTTGGCTGGAAGTGCGGAGAACAGGGAAATGGATAGTACAACTGAGGAAAGTACGCAGGGAACGTCTATGGAGAGAATGTTAATGACCATAATTCAGCAGAATCAACAGCAAATGAGGGACCTGGTCGGTGCTATAACAACCCAACACACTAAGGAGACTGAAATTAGAGTTGAGGCAGAAAGAGCCCGAGAGGAGAGAGCTAGGCTAGCGGAGGAAGAGAGGATGAGGAAAGTGCAGGAGGAAGAAAGGCAGAGGGTTAGAGAGATGAAGAGGCTAGGATGAAAGCAGAAGAAAGGAGAGCGAAGGAACTGTTGGATTTTGAGAAGGAAAAACTCGAGCATGAAAGAGTTAGAAGAGAAGAGGAGAAAATTAGGAAAGAGGAAGAAAAGGAGTATAGGCGCAAGGCCGACACAATAAGAGAAAGATTGAGTGGATTTGGATCCTTCAAAGTGGGAGGAGACTTGCGTGCTTATTTGGACCAGTTTGAATATTTGGTGAAGGGATGTAATTTGGAGGAAAAAGAATGGTGCTCTAAACTGTATGCCAGATTGCCAGAGAAGTTAGCTGAATACATCAAATCTAGAGTGGAGGAAGGTGCAGGCTATGGTGAGATCAAATTGCTGTTATTAGATTCAGTGGGAGAGATTGAGGCGGTGTATGGACACAAATTGTTTGCTTTCTCTACTGAAGGGTTGAAGAAGTATGATGCAATTCAGCTGTATGATCACATAGGTAAAGTTTGTAAGGGAATCATGAGAGGAGTCAAAACTGAGGAAGAGGCATCATTCAGGCTTATTAGGGCTGTGCTAAGCCACAGAATGGGAAGGTATTCCTCGAAGGGTCTAGCATTGCTAACCCAACAGAGCTCAAGACCACACTAGGGGCTTGGATGTCTACCAGAGCTGTGGGAGACTTCACAAAGCTCCCAGGCTCCACAGTTAGTAGTAGCAGAAGTGAGAGAGGTAGCAAAGACGGAGGGCACACCCCCAAATCTGGAAGCAAGTTGGCATGTGAGGTATGTGGGAAAATGGGACACAAGGCGGATGTTTGTTGGTTTAGATCAGGGGCAGGCAGCAGCTCAGGCAGCAGCAGCTCAGCGTCCAGGACCTTGACCTGTTTTCTTTGTCACAAGGAGGGTCATAAGAGTTTTGAATGCCCGGAGAAAGGCAAGCCAAGCACCAGCAGCAATGCTGGCAGCAGAACGGTTAAGAAAGAAGGCCATTTTAGGCAAATTAATGTAAGCATGCCCTCAAGAAGAAAGAGAGGTATAGTAAGAGGTACAGTTAATGGCGTAGAGGCTGAAATTTTGATTGACAGTGGTGCAGATTTAGGTGTGGTGCCAGAATCTATGGTCCCCAAGGATGCTTACACAGGTGAGAAGTGCATGGCAGAGGGTGCTTTAAGAGGGGTCCATGATGTGGCGAAGGTCTCCTTTGGGATAGCAGATAAGGTGTTGGAGAGAATGGCGGTTGTGGACCGAACTGGGAAATGCCCACCTAACTGTTTATTTCCCTTGGATGTTGAGGATAAGGAGGAGTACGAGTGGATTGGTAAAGTCTTGCATGGTCCCAAGCCAGTTGAAATCAGTCAGTCGACGAAGATTCTGGCGGTGACAACCAGAGCCCAAGCAAGGGTTGAGGCCGGTGAAAGGAGTGACCCCCTAGCCAAGGTGTCGTCAACCAAGACTTCAGTTGCTCAGCAAGGAGCATTAGAAGAAGCTACACACGTGGAAGCTGAGGGGGCAGCATCTGCAGCAAGACCCGAGACGGAAGTGGTGGTAGAAGCAGGGGAAGGACAATCTCCAGCAGAGGAGAGTGACAGCACTATGTCCAGCGGGGAGACACAACCCAACCAAACTGTAGCAGCATCAGAAGCAACCCTGACAGTGTCGGAGGAAGAGGAGGAGTCAGTAGCCACTACCAATAAACCAGGTTTGAATGAGGGTGGGGGTGTAGATAAGGAAGAAGAGTGGGAGAAGTTCATGAGGAATTGGACACCCATAGATGAAGGGGATGAAAGAAGTAGTTATATGTCTGAGGTAAAGGAGGATGAGAGTTTGAAGGTTTGGAGAGAGTTGGCTGACCGAAAGGAGAAAGGATACAGATGGAGAAACGGGATCTTAGTTCAACACAGAATGGTAGATTGGGAAGAGTTTGGGGATGTTTTGGTAGTGCCAGAATCATACAGGGAGAGAGTAATGACCATTGCTCACGAGAAGTCTGGGCATTTGGGTACAAAGAAGGTGTTTAGGGATGATTAGGAAGAGGTTTATGTGGCCAGGGATGACCAAACAAATCAGTGATCATTGTCATAGTTGTAGGGCGTGCCAGTTACACAATAAATACCCCCCCAAGAAGGCTCCTATGGTGGAGAGACCGGTCCTCACTGAGCCATTTCAGTCCATGGCTTTTGATATAGTGGGTCCCATGAAGATGGGTAAGGGAGGATGCCAATACTTGCTCACCTCCATTTGCTTGGCCAGCAAGTGGCCTGATGCAGTTCCCCTCAGAAGGATAACAGCCAAATCGGTAGCTGAAGGAATGTGGGAAGTGTTTTCCAGAACGGGTATATCTGATCAAATCTTGACTGATCAGGGCTCGCAATTCATGTCGAAGCTGTTGAAAGAGTTATGCGAGATAGTACAGGTACAACAGATAAGAACCTCCCCTTACCATCCCCAATGCAATGGGACAGTGGAAAGGATGCATAGGACGCTGAAAGGTGCCATTAGCAAGTGCATAGAGAAAGAGAGAGATTGGGTTCCACAAGTGCCGTATGCACTGTTCGCTTTAAGGCACATGCCCCTCAGTGATCATGGTTATACACCTTTTGATCTAGTTCATGGGTTCAGGGCAAGAACACCACTTGACGCTCTTTACCATAGCATAGTTGAGGTCACTAGAGGAAAGTTAAAGGTGTGTGCTTGGGTGGAGCAAGTGGCGGAAAGGGTTGAACTGCTCAGGGAGGCAGCTGCCCTGGGTACAGCAAAGGCTAAGGAAGACAGAGCCAGGAGGTACAACAAATACAGCAAACTCAGAAGCTTTGCAGTAGGAGATAAAGTGCTATACAGAGTGCCAGGACTATGTGACAAGTTGGCCGAAAGTTGGGAAGAGCCATTTGAGGTAGTGGGGAAGAAAGGTGATGTCAATTATAAGATTAGGAGAGAGGGTTCAAGAAGAGGTGAAAAGGTCATTCACATAAACAACTTGATTCGATATCTGGAGAGGGTGAAGGTGAGTAGGTTAGATGTGGTGTTGGAAGAGGAAGGAGGTGAGGATGTAAAGCGGAAACTGAGTGGTGCGTGTGGGAATTTTGATGAGGAGCAACTGAAGAAGGTGTTGGAGGAATTTGGTGAAGTTTTCAGTGGTGGCACTGGTTCAACCAGTGTTGTGGAACTTAAGATTGATACTCAACAAGAAATTCCCATTGCACAACCCCCTTATTCTGTACCCCTCAGTATGAGAGACAAGGTCAGGGACGAGTTGATCAGTCTGGAAGAAGCTGGGATCATAGAACGGTCAGATAGTCCCTGGGCCTCACCACTGGTTCCAGTAAAGAAGGCAAACAACCAGGTTAGGCTCTGTGTTGACTTCAGGAAACTGAACAGTGTAACAGTGATAGAACCCTATTATATTCCTGGAATGGAAGAACTGATCTGTAAGGTGGGGGAAGCGGGTGTGCTATCAAAGCTTGACCTCACCAAGGGCTTCCATCAGGTGGAAGTTCTAGAGGAGGATAGACCCAAGACTGCCTTTATTTGCCCCTGGGGCAAATGGCAATACCGGAAGATGCTGTTTTGGCTGTGTAACGCCCCGGCAGTTTTTCAAAAGCTGATGGATATTGTGTTGAAGGACTGTACGTCTTTCTCATGCGTCTACATTGACGATATACTGATCTGGTCACCCACTTGGCAGCAGCACTTAGAGGACTTGAGGCATGTCTTTGGCAGCTTACGCAAGGCGGGTTTGACTTGTAGAACTGAGAAATGCGAATTTGGCAAAACAAAGCTTCAATTCTTAGGCCATTACATTGGTAACGGAACACTTAGTGTCCCTGAGGATAGGGTCACTGCCATGGCAGAATACCAAAGACCGAGGACCAGGAAACAGCTCAGGTCTTTCTTGGGTACCATCAACTACTATAGAAAGTTTATTCCACGATTTCATCAACAATCTATAATGCTCACTCCAGCCATCTCTAAAGCAGCTCCGGCTACGGTGGTGTGGGACGAGGCCATGGAAAGAGCCTTTTGTGAGTTAAAAACATCATTGTGCAAACGTGTATGTCTGTATATCCCTGTGTGTAGTGATGTGTATGCAGGGCCGGAGTTCATGGTCAGGCCAGTCAGGCCTAGCCTGACCACTTTTGGGGGGGGAAGGTAGGTAAAGGTCGTCATGACAAAGAACTACATTAAATTGTTGAGTAGGTAAAAGGTCATCACTTAATACCACATGCAACCACATGGTGGTGAATTTGTTGGGTTTCTTGACCATGGATGCTGAAGAGGCCAGCAGCAGCTCTGCAGAAAAGTTGGACTTTGAGATTAACCAACCTCATGATTTCAGTTTTCCCAAACGCCAGTTTGGTAAGTCTAAAATTGTGTACAGAGCATTTCAAAGTCAGTGGTTTAACAAATGGAAATGGCTCCATTATGATGAAGCTAATGATGCAGCTTTTTGCTATTTATGCATGAGTGCTGTTAAGAAGCATAAAATCTGGCTGTAGTGATCTAGCCTTTATATCGAGAGGTTACTGTAACTGGAAAGATGCTACTGGGGAGAAGGGTGCTTTCAATAGTCATCAACGCAGTACTTGCCACAAAATAGCTACTGAAGTCATGATAACATTGCCTCTATCCACTCAAAATGTTGCTGAACTGCTTTCATCTTCATATGTTCAAGAAAAGAAAGCTAATAGAAGTCATCTGTTGAAAGTTGCTCAATCGCTTCGTTTTCTTGCACGGCAAGGTTTGGCTCTGCGTGGAGATGGTAATGAAGAAGCAAACAGTAATTTTATGCAGCTCCTTTACCTACGTAGCTGTGATGATCCTGCTCTTGCTTCTTTTTTGAAGAAGAAAACTGATAGATACTGTTGTCATCAGATTCAAGATGAGCTGCTAGAAGTTATGGCAAACACAACAATAAAAGATATAGCCAGTTCTATTAAGGCTAGCAAGTTTTACACCATAATGGCTGATGAGGTTACTGATGCTTCAAACAGAGAACAAGTCGTTATCTGCTTTCGATGGGTTGACAATAACTTTGAGCCCCATGAAGATTTTATTGGCCTGTACAAGGTTGACACAATTAAAGCTGATGCAATTGTTGCTGTGTTGAAAGATGTAATATTGATGTTAAATTTAAGCATTAATCTCTGTCGAGGTCAATGCTATGACGGTGCAGCTAATATGGCCGGGTCTAGAAGGGGTGCTGCTACGCAGATTCTTCAAGAAGAAAGCAGGGCTATATTTCTTCATTGTTACGGGCATGCTCTAAACTTAGCAGCTTCAGATGCAATCATACAGAGCAAAGTATTAAGGGATGTACTTGATACTACAGCTGAAATATCTAACCTGCTTAAGTATTCTCCTCGTCGAGATGCTCTTTTTGAAAATATAAAGGCTCAAACAGCTCCTTCTGTACCTGGCTTTCGTACCCTTTGTCCTACTCGGTGGACTGTCAAAGCTAGTTCACTAGAGAGTGTCATTAATAATTATGAAGTATTTCAAGACCTGTGGGAAGAGGCTAAGGATATTTGTACGGATTCACAAAGTCGAAGCAGGATAGCAGGTGTTCAAGCACAAATGAGACGCTTTGAGTATCTTTTTGGGACCTTTCTTAGTAACCTTATTTTAAGACATAGTGACAATTTGAGTAAAACTTTACAGTCACCCAAAATTAATGCCTCAGAAGGTCAACATATTGCTGAAATGACATGCCAGACACTGGAAAAAATTAGGAATGATGATAGCTTTGAAATTTTTTGGATGAAAGTGCTTTCTTATCAAAGTGAATTTGATGTAGATGAGCCAGTCAGGCCTAGAAAGAGGAAGACACCAAGAAGGTATGAAGTGGGGGAAAGTGAGGGTGTTCATCCAGTCACAGCCAAAGAGATGTATAAGCGTGAATACTTTTTAGCTTTAGACTTGATTGTCAACTATATACGTGATCGGTTTAATCAGCCGGGATATACTGCCTACAGTAATCTTGAAAACTTACTTTTAAAGGCTGCTGAATGTGAAGATTTTTCTGACGAGTTCAAATTTGTTGCTGACTTTTATGGTAGTGACTTTGATCCAGTTTTATTGGACACACAGTTATCATTGTTTGGTACATGTATTGCACACCTTGGTTTAAAGAACCCTACTTTTTCTGACATAGCCAAGTATTTTAGAGACATGTCACCTGCAACAAGGACCAGTATGTCAGAAGTATGTACACTTGTGAAATTAATATTAGTTTTGCCAGCCACAAATGCTGTGAGTGAGCAGTGTGCTTCAGCTTTGAGACGTGTCAAAACTTATTTGAGGACCACAATGAGCCAGAAAAGATTGAATAACTTAATGACTTTACATATACACAGAAAGGAAACTGACCAACTCTCTTTAGAGTCTTGTTTAAATAATTTTATATCCGGTAATGAACACCGAGAAAAAATATTTGGACAATTTTAAGTGTTATAGTTTCTTTTGTATATATATTGATAAAAAATATTTGGACAATTTTAAGTGTTATAGTTTCTTTTTGTATATATTTTGATAAAAAATATTTGGATGATATAGTTTCTTTTGTATATAGCTAATAAAAAATTTTCGATCAGTTGCGCAGCTGCATGGTTTACATAAACCCTGGCCACACCCATACCACACCCACTTCCTGGCCTGACCACTTAAAATTTGCTTCCTCCGGCCCTGGTATGTGTTGGAGACTGATGCCTGTAGGACTGGCGTGGGTAGTGTGCTATCAGTGAAACGAGATGGGCAGCTACTACCTGTAGCTTTCTATTCATGTCAATTACATGGAGCGGAAAAGCACTACTCTGCTCAGGAGCTGGAGGGATTGGCCCTGATGAAGTCCATCCATTTCTTTTCCTTCTACCTCTATGGAAGGAAGTTCCACGTCATCACCGACCACAAGCCACTCCTATCTATTGTGACCAAACCCCAGGAGAACAGAAGACTCTTGAGGTGGGCACTTAAGTTGATGGAATACAAGTTCGAAATCAGCTACAGACCTGGAGACGAAAATTGGGTAGCAGATTGCCTCAGCAGGACATATGAAGAGCCTGAAGACGACCAAAGACATGTCTCAGAGGAAGGAGGGGGAGATGTGAGGCCACACCTCACATCAATATAATCATGTAACTGTTTCTCTGTATGTGTGTGCTTATAGGTAGCTAGATTATTGTGCACAAGTATGAGTTTATCATTATCATTCTGTATCACGTCAGGTTACGCATTCGTTTTGTTAAATTAAATGTTGCGTGGCCCAGTTTACTATATATGGCTGTGCCACGTGGGTGTGCGTCACTTGGAATCTGTGCATTGTAAATCTAACATCTATTTTTCTGATCCTTCGGGCTAAGGATAGACTTTGCAGTGCCTCTCTGGGTCTGGTGGCAGCAACGAACTTTGCTGTCACCAATTTAAGTGTTCGCATATACCTAGGCCGGCGTGGACGCACACATACCATATCACAAAATAGATGCCAGATCCGATGGAAAGAGACTGATCGACCAAATATGCCTCAGTTGACAGAAGGAAAGGGCATTTTTGAAAAAATTGTGATGGCCATAATTGGAATTAAAAGGAATTAAAAAAAAAACGGACCTATTCATAGAATACGGGAATCAGTATATTATTTCAGTCGCGGATGAAATAGGTTTTGTACAGCGGTCAATGGACTTCCGGTACGTTGGCCGTTTGACTGATACGACTTTGCTATCGCGATATCGATCCAGCTATTTAGCTAGACAAAAAAAAAAACACGAGAGCCTCACTAATTACATAGACGCAGAAGGTAAATGTAAGCAGTACTCCAAATAGGCTACCTCTAGCCATGACTTAGATACTACGCAACCCCGACTTTCTTGTTAACTCCACCTACTTCACAAGGATGCCACCGCCCATTAAATCTCCTCCCCCCCCTACACAGCTGTTTGGCTTGGGCGCTAGTCACGAAAACTCTCTCACCTGACGATTGCAATGCTGTTTGTTCTCTTTTAATTGGCGCGTTGTATCCGGACTACTGTGGGGCACCGAGATGGCTGGTAAAGTTTCTGGTTAGGCTCTAAGCTGGTGCTAATTAACACCAAATTGTAATAATCAATAACCCCCACACTCACTCTATCAACACCTTGGTATAGTTGCCTAAGTGTGTCATTCTTTCTTGGTTAATTTTTGAGATAGGGAGAGTGGCATTATACAGGTCTTAATGTGGGTTAGATGCCTGGGTTTTTAGGTATTGGCACCCCTTTGAAGCATCATTGCAAATCACAATGGCAGATCCAGTAGTTTGACTTTGGTTCGTGCAAACCCCACTTTTACACTGCCACGTCCCCAATTTCTTTCCTCGTTACCTCCGTTTAACTTACTTTCTGCCTGGCAAGCTCTTTTACAGGCAATTTAACCTGAGTCTTAGTTTATATGACGCAGTAATAAGGCATTGCTCCAGCTCTGAATTTGAAATAGCAATTCAGGAAATGAATCACGAAAAAATTGATCCAATTACAACTATAACCACATAACTACAACTATAAACTACATAGATATAATGTAGTCTATGGTAATTGATTAAGTGTTGATCACGATGGAGAGTATGAACCTATATAGCATCTATTGTGCCCACTTCCACTAAAGTCACTAGACCATCATCACTGCACAGTCCGCTTTTCTCTTTTATTTCAGGATCATTTGAGTGCCTTAATCAGTCTGTACTGTTTAATAGCCTCAGTGGCTGGTGTCTCCTCACAGTCTGGAGTCTTCTTTGTGTCTAAACCAGCTATGATTCAAGAATCATAGAATTCCATTGTAATTTCGTTTTGACATGTTCATTCTTTGTGCATTGATTTTTTAACGAGTTCGTACTTTTTTACACCATAGTTTTTGTTAGAATTCAGATCATATTGTTGGTAAATCTTTAATTTTAAGCTTCTCAAATGATTACATAGGTGAGTATGGTTATCACTTAAAAAAGAAACCTTGAAGTCTCTAGATCCGTCACTGTATTACATTGTTGAAAAAAGCTTTCAGCTTGAACTTAGTGTATGTACATTGTGTTGTTAGCTATGTAGCTAATCTATATCAAGCGTAAACGCCATAAACTAAACAGAAATGTGAAGCTGGTTTTACATTTCTGCACACTAAATTAACGAATTTGAAATTAATCTATATAATACTTGTACAGAATCTTGTCTAGCTAACTATTTTTTAATTCGTAATGTTGAGTGTTGAACAAAATAATTTATAGAATAAACATAGAAACTATTTGATGAAAATGATTTTGTGGTTATTGTACTGGTTACAGACCATTCAGGTGATGACAGCAGTGATAATGAAGGAGTCGGAGCAGAGACTCCTCCACTTACTAAACATATTGGTAAAATTCTGAAGGACTATGGAGGAGAACAGATATTAAAGGTTAGAAATTCTTGGAATTTGATTCTTCATTATTTTTCTGTTTGTATCAGAAAATCTCATTGTTAGTCTTTAGTAGAATATGATGTTATTTTAGAGACATTGTATTGTTCTGGAGTGTTTTATAGTGCTATTGTTGTATTGGTGTTACTATATCAGGTGTTGAGTTATATATCACTAGTGATGTGCTACAGCACAAATGGCGAGCGAGCTGGTCTGAGTCTGACTGAAATCCACATTAGAATGCTAGGGATTACAATAGTTCTTTGTTAGTTGAATGTTTTATTGTGCTATTCTTTAGCAACACACAACACTTGTACACACATATACACTTGATGACTGGATATACCAGCACAAGACTTACATTGTATTCTCTTCACGACTTGACTGTACGACAATTGATTTTCTAGGGGTAAGCATAGAGCATGGTCATCACCCAAATGGGTAAAATGTCACCACATTTAGTAGATGGCAATTAAGGAGCCAATCATGTTCAGCTCATGAATTATTCATGTATGCACACCGTCGTCGTCATTATAGCACACAGGCATAATATTATATAGACGGAACATTTTATATTATTATAAGATATTTTTATTTTTATTGGTATTATTGAGTTGTTGTATATGTTTTTTTAGGACATTTGAGTTAATATAGATATTTTTATTAGGGAAGTTTATATATGATAGGATATTAGTATTGGTTTATTGAATTATTAACACTCAGGGCACATGTGCGAGAGGGTTTCTAGTACTCAGTTTGTGTATCAGGTAGTCATTCTATCACAATGCAGCAGATCTCGAAGATGGCACCCTTCCGAAGATTTAAAGTGACGTCAATCAGAATTTCTTTTTTCAACTTAGTTTTGTGGGAAAAGCTAGTCATGTTTTTTTTGCTGTACAGTCATGAGTTTTGCATTGTGGGTAATGCAATCTTAATGGAGTGCTAGAATTGGTGATTCTCATTGGAACTACAAGTGAGGACTGATTGCACATTGGAGGCAGCACTAACATCTACCATTTTCATTGCACCAACTATATACTGACATATTGGTACCTATTTATATGCCAAAGTTGTCTGAGAAATGATTTTGTAATAGCTAGTAGCTCTGAGGGTTCGCACTTTGAATGCTTCGTGTTAATTGGCGAGTGAGCGAAGCAGCGAGACACTATGCAGTGGTGTCAAATTGGGAATTGGGGATATTTATTAGGGGTGGACAATGCAAAATCGGGTATATGCTATATGTATGTATGGATGGTATGTATGCCCCTTAAACGCGTGGGCGGGGTACTTTTTTCTCCTAAAAACACAGCTTTTCAGGCTTGACCCCTGTGTCTTCTATTACTACAGCATTAAAAAAAGTCTTACTTTAAACTTAGGCTCGAAATTGTGAGATAATTTTTGCTAAATGCTTGTTTTTCAAGTCACAAACAGTAACTGCGACCGGTTACTATGACATTGAAGTCCCTTTACCAGACACCGTTTCAAAATTTCGCCGTTCTGGGAGAGTTGCAAAGTGCCGATTGTTGGTTGTCAAGAGCCACTCATAATCAGAATGGCTTAATATTGATACTAAAAAAGCCATCACTACTTGGGGGAAGCTGAGGTAAGTCCATAATTCCATATTTGTCAATTAAAATTACAATAATAACTCTGCCTATCTTTTGAGAGTATGTTGTCAAGAGTTACTTGTAATTCAGATAGCTTAAATTTGATACTACAGAAGTTGTCATTACTCAAGGAAGTTCAGTAAGAGAGTTATTTTTTTGTTTGCTTGTTGGCCTTTTTCTTTCTTTTTTTGTAGCTGAGAGCTTGTTCAAGAGTTACTCGTAATTGAGGTAGTCAAAATTTAAATTTGATACTACTGAAAAATTACCTTTACTTAGGAAGTTAAGGTAAGAAGTGATTTTATATTTGTTGCTAAAATTAGTGGTCAACTGCTATACTGTTTTGTATGAACTTATCTAAATGAATTATGTAGCAATACTGTAGTTTCATGTGACCTAACTAGGCAGGCTTGCTCAATATTTGTGCTCAAGCACACCGCTAGTTTATATATGTGTGTGGACATACGTATGTTAACTTTGGCCCTCTCGTATTTTTTGTTAGCTCAGTGTTCCACCCCGTCCCAAACTTCACTTGATGGAATCCCCTCGTTTATCGATCATTACCCGTATCACCCTAGAAATTAAATTGTTTACCGCTTTGAATTCTTTTGCGGGTGCAGTTAAAACTCAAGCACTTACCGGAGTTGCATTCTATTCTAGTTAGTGGCGGTGGTAAGTTAATACGCTATTTGTCACAGTTGTAAGCCTTACGCAACGGTATTTGCTTGAAAGTTCATTGTTCATTAGATGAACCACGTAGGTAAGTCTCGTGTAGGTGTGTTCAGCTGTGTGAATAGTATTGTGCATTACAACTACTACTACTTAGAAAAAGAATAAAACATTTAAATACCGTGACTTGCTTTTTTTTTCCTTTTTTTTTTAATTCAAACAGTTGCTGGGAGTGGTTGCTATGGCATTGAATTCCCTTTACTGTATATACATAATTAAAAAAAACTCGACTTTTTTTGAGTGTTAGAAGTTAAAATCAATCATTTAACAATAGTGTAGTTTTAGGCTCACTCGCCATTTGTGCTCAAGCACATCACTAGTATTAGTATTGACTTTTGATATTACATTGGGAACAACTAAAGTACTAATGGCATTCAATAACCTTCCATAGGAGTTAATACAAAATGCTGATGATGCTGGTGCGAGTGAAGTGAAATTTCTCGTGGATTCAATAGAGCATGATGATGACAACACTCTTTTCGCTCCACGGTTCAAGCAGTTTCAGGGTCCAGCACTTTATGCATGGAATAATGCTCTGTTTCTAAGGGAAGACTGGAAACATCTGGCAAAGATCAATCAGAGCTCTAAGGAAAAAGATGGGATGAAAACAGGAAAGTTTGGATTGGGATTCATTTCTGTCTTCCATTTGACAGGTTAGAATTTTAATTTGGGAATCATTTGCTATGTTTTAAGGTTTAATACTTTCACCATCATATTTATGACAACCAATTTAAAAAATAATTTGCTTGTTTTAAGTTTATTTTCTATGAAGACGTTTAGCAAGAGATGAATTTTAGTAATGTATTCGATGGATTCATAGCACCAGTAAAAATAATTACCATTTCCACTTACGCCGTACATCCACTTGGTACTTACTTTACAGTAGTGCTTATGTAATGGGGTAGCAGATCTTGAGCTCAACACCACCATCAGGCAGATTGATTTCAAGACTACATCTTCATGCAGGATTCTTGGAGAGCCTACCACCTGAATGTGTTGGGTTTTTAAAGGGCGTGGAGGTTCAGAATTGTTTTTTTTTAAACTTTATTAGACTTGTTTGGGGCTTTGTTACTGTTCAATTAATAAGTACCACTCAATAAATTGAGGCAGACCTTGGCACAATATTTATAGGTAATAAATTAGAGTCGCTTCAAACTGGTGCTTACATACTAACTGAAGCTCAATTTCCTACTGTCTCAGAGCTGCTACTGGGTCCAGACGGAGTACACTGCTTTATTCACTTTCTATTTGATAGATTCTAAATTACTGAACCTCATACAAAATTGTTTATGTCAGACAGGTGCTCAATAGTAAAGCATTTCAGTAGCCATAGTTTTTATACGAAATACCGGTTCTCTCATTTCAATTTTTACTACTGGAAATCTACATCAGAGCAACAACGTTATAAATAGTAAATCACTGAAATATCCACTTTAAAACACAGTCAATTATATGTACTAGGTCTTAGGCTGTAGTTTGACTGCCACATTACTTACTAGCATAACATCTTGTAATGGCTACATTTGTGGGGTAGTAATATATTTATAAGTACATTTATTGGTTGGGCTTGTCATATATAATTATATTTACTAGTGGTGCGCTCGAATAGCGCAAATGCATGGCGAGCGAGCAGACTCTTTTTACAGAAAAATAGGACAGAAATTACATCTAACTGATTAGGCATGAAGAGTTAACAATAGCAGAATTACCTGAATATTTAGAAAGCAGTGGTAAAGCGCAGCTTGACAAAGACTTCACAATTGTTTCAAGAAGAGAGTAGCTATAAACATTTTAGAGTTGCGTAAGGCAGTGCAGCAGGATTCTCCGCGCTCGTTAACTGGAACTGTGAACGCTTTACCTAACTTACGTAATTAGAAGCGCGGGAGAAATATTTTGACGTACGTATACATACATACATATATATATATATCTGAAATCTCAATTGAACACGACTGATAGTCAGCTTCGCTCGCTTCACTCGCTCGCTGAAATTATACATTGGATATTTTCCTTGAATATTTCCATACCATGTAAGTGTTCAATATTTTTCCATATTGAACTCTCCAATGCACCCGAGCGTAGTTCTGGACAACTGAATATTTATTGTGAGGTGGAGCTACTTCTGAACGTGTATTGTCTTAGAAAAATATCCAACATAAACAATATGGGGATCCCCATATTTTACACTGACTCATGAGACAAGTATTGTATATACATTTTATACATACACACACACGTGGAAAACTGGGGTTCAGATTGTAGTATTGAGCTGAATTGGTCGTTTTGTCTTAATGAAATGGCTGATGTTAAAATAAAAAGTGTTGAAGACCATGTTGAGATTGCTTGGGGTTTAAAATGCAGTGAAATATGACTCGCTAGCTGGCTGTCAGATTTGTTATTCAAAAATTTACTTTGTGTGAAGTGACTTGTACCAGAGAAGTTGGATATATTATATTTGTAATACAAACCTCACAATACTTTTAATTCCATAATATTGTTGTTGTTGTTGTTGTTGTTGTTTTCTTTCTCTCCCTTGTAGATTTGCCAATAGTCCTGAGTGGTAAGTATGCTGCCTTCATTGATCCTCACCGCACCACTGTGTTGCCACGAGAAACTTTTCCAGCTGGAGTACGCAAAAAGCTATCAGAAGTGTTAAGTTACACTGGGCATGCTTCAACATTTCATGAGATATTTGAAGTTGACAAGACTAAGTCTTATTATAATGGCACTCTTTTTCGCTTTCCCCTCAGAAAACCAGGTAATAAATCAGATATTTTGACAGATTGTGTAACGGTAGACAAGATTAAAAGTTCTTACTTTAAATCCTTTGAAAAAGAAGCTTCGTACATTTTGTTATTTTTAAAGAATGTTTTGAAGATATCCCTGTATGAGCGTAATCATTGTGGTGAGTTGAAGCCACTACTTTCAGTAGAAATGAAGTGCAGTCACATGAGAGCTATATTGAATGAAAGAGAAATATTTTCCAAATCAGAACCAGAGTGTCTGATTCAGCTCTATGGTGCAACTGTTTGTTCTCAGCAATTTGGTGGTAGAATTTCTTTTGATAGTAACCATTGGCTTATACTAACAGTTTTTGGTACCACCGATTTAGGTCTATTTGAAAAGGGAAAAGATTTGTCAACATTTCCCTGCATTGGATTGGCTTTGCCAGTTCCAGTTTTAATAGATCATACATTTAAATACCATGGCCCAGCTAGTAATCTAACTGATGCAGCCAATGAGCTGCTTTTGTCTGATCCTACCCTTTCTGTTCCCAAATATTTGCCCCTATCTGTCAGTTCTCCGCTCAACTTTGGTAAAGCTTTCTGTTTTCTACCCTTGCCAGTGAGCACATGGCTACCCATTCATGTTAATGGTTCTTTTGCTGTGGGCAGCAGCAGAAAGAGTATCGTTTGGAATGAAAATGAATTTATTAGCGATGAATCTAACTGGAATAAAGATATTGTCAAGAAAATGGTGGCGCCTGCATATGCTCTGTTGCTATTGGTTTTTTGCAAGTTGTTCAGGTTTGAAGACCCCCTGCAGAATATGGAAATGGACACTCTTCGAAGTGCCTTCACTATTTGGCCCGTGTACAACGAAATTAAGAATGAATACATTTGGAAATCTTTGTTGAATCCAGTTTTGTCCACTTTGGAAAACAAAAGCATCTTATGGTCTAATGTTGATGAAGGAAAATGGGTAAGTTTTCAAGAAGCCTACTTTGCTTTCGATGACTGTCCGAAAATAGTTACCCAAGCTCTTTTGCATGCTGGCATTGCAGTAGTTTTACTTCCTCCAGAAATATGTGAGACTTTGCATTCAATGGAACATTTTTCAAAGTTGATTCAAGAAAGATCTGTTCAGCCCCACCATTTGAGAAAACATTATCCTCAAGATTTCCACTGTACTAGAGAAGATAAATTCAAACTTCTAAATTTTTTACTCAGTGGTTTAAGTGATGCTTCTGAAATGAATCACATTCCACTTTTGCCATTGCTTGACCAATCTTGGTGTTCATTTGATTGTACAAATGCTAAATACCACATTTCTAATGAGCTGAAAAAACAATATGAAGGGCTATCGCTTGAGAATGAAACTGGGAACATGGTGGTCGACTACAAAATACCGAGTGATATTTACCAGTTGCTTATATCCATTTTTAACACACAGATCAAAGAAGTGGATTTAAAAAGTTTCTTTCAAGTGTTTATTAAGCAGTCTATTTCTAAGTGGGCAGGAGAGTTAGGTCCTAAATTAGACTACATCTATTGGCATCCTGATAATGGTATCCACCCATCCAAGATTTGGCTGAATAATTTGTGGAGTTTTGTGTGCAAAAAAAAGTGTTTTGAAGCTATCACTCATTTGCCGATCATTCCAGTGAGAGACACGTCTGATTCGTTCAAATTGTTTTCTGTCAAAGAAACCTCTTCCAGGTTTTGTTATGTAGCGAGATCAGCTTCTTCAGTGGACATGATATCTGTGCTGACTAAGTTGAATTTTGTTATTGTGGATGAAGGATTGACACATGAATGTTCGTTGTTTCAGTATATTACTGTGCCAAAGCTGCTAAATACTCTCCCTGTTGATGCTGTAATGCTAATCGACCAAATGAAGGACGTTGAGAAAGATGTCTTGCTGAGATTTATAGTTGATAATTGCAAGCAATTGAATAAAAAACACTTTTTCAGAACCATTTGTGGACTTCCTTTATTCAAGATCTCTATGGGGTTATCTCCAAATAATTACTTGCCAATTTGTGATTCGAAAAATCCCTCTAGGAAACCTTTCTTTCGCCCTGCTGGTATGGGAGTTTCTCCTACGTTGCTCCCTCCCTTGGTTTTAATTTATTTTGACATTTCCATTACTAATTTTTTAAGGGATATGATGGGAGTAGAATCTCTCAAGTTCAGTAAATTCTGCATAGATCATTGGATTCCCTTTGCTCTAAGTTGTTTGCAGACTTTAGAACATCGTACTGGTGATACAATTTTTATCAAGATACTCGAGTTTATGAGAAAAAAGGAAGATGAACAAATTATTTCTTGTCTCAAGCAATCAAAGTTTGTGTGTAGCAATGATGGAAATTACTTCACACCAAGTTCACTTTATGATGCCTCCAAGAAGTTGGAAATTTTGGTAGACAATTTTAACTTGAAAGCTCCTGGAAAATTGTATTATCCATTCACCTCTGAACTTCGTTGCCTTGGTTTAAAAAACTGGACCAGTGTTTGTAAGAATGAAGATGAACTTTATCGCATATTAAAATCTAGTGTCAGTAATGCTGAACTAAAAGATTATCAGCTCGTGTTGAAAAGAGCAAAAATTCTGCTAGAAATGCTTGGAGACTCTAGGAGTGTTTTAAGTAAGAGGCACAAGGCTGACTTGGTTGGAGTTCCTTGTATTGCAGCTGCCCCACGGCCTGCTCTGTACCCAAGTTCATTAGAGTGGTATTGTACACAAGACAAGCATAAGTATTTTAGTATTAGGAGTATACTACCGTGGAAGGACAATGTGAAATATTTGGTAGGATCAGTGGTGCCCATTGCAAATGAAAAGTACAGTAAAAGTGAAGGCATTTCTAATTTTAAAGTTCTTGAAGTGAAAGATGTTATACATCAGTTGCGATTTATTGAGTCTAAGCAGTTTAAATCTGATGATGTGTCAGAAATAAATCCAATGGTAACATCAATTTATGGCTACTTGAAGTCTAAAAATTTTAAGTTTGAAAAATTATGGGCTCCTTTCATAGATCCACCGAAGTTTGTGGCTGTAAAAAACTTTGTTCTCACCTTGCCTTTTGATATGCAGCCATTTTTCTATAAACTACCAATGGAATATAAACATTTGGCCATGTTGCTGGAAATTAAGCATAGTATCGATGAAGAAATATGTCAAAGTATTTTAAAAGAATTGAGCCAAGGCAAAAAGGAGATTGTTAGGGAGAAGGAAAAATTAATTATTGATATAATCATGTGGGTATATAACAATAAGAAGAATGTCAATAATATGCTAATGCTAAGTAGCGATGGGACATTGGAAGTGCCAACATCAATGTATTATGATGATCGTAATTGGAGTTTAGATGCTAGCAGCCATTCTCATGGTAGAGTTGCTCCAGCTAAAGTGGTTCATCCTAATATATCAAGCTCAGTAGCCAAATACTTCAAAGTTTCTCCTCTAAGCGTCATCATTGCTCCATCGACTGACCTCAGATTTCATTATGAAAAGGCTGGTCAGAAAGAAACCTTAACAAACAGGATATCAAAAATTGTACAGGATTACAGCAGCGACATTGATGTGTTCAAAGAGTTGATTCAAAATGCAGATGATGCTGAAGCAGAAGTGGTGAAGTTTTGTATCGATTGGACACAATATGGTAACAAGTCGTTATTTACTAAGGAGATGGGGGAGTGGCAGGGACCTGCACTACTGGCTTATAATGATGCACTTTTCTCTGACGATGACTTGAAAGACATCTGTAGAATTGCCGGTCAATCCAAAAAAATGGATTGTACAAAAATTGGCCAATTTGGTTTAGGTTTTTGTGCCACTTATCATTTAACAGATGTGCCTAGTTTTGTTACTGGGAAATATTTGGTTATTTTTGATCCTCACACTTGTTACCTTAGAGATCGCATCACCCCTTCAAATCCTGGAATGAAGATTGATCTTGTAGCGACACAGTCAGACTTGAGATATTATGAGGACCAGCTAGCACCTTATGAGGGTATTTTTGATTGTAATGTCACTAGTTTGCAAAATGAAGGCTATTCTGGTACTCTTTTTCGCTTCCCATTTCGTAATAGTAAAACAAGAGACAAAAGTGAAATTTGTCCAAAGATATATGGCAGCAGAGACGTCCAGATTTTGATTAATTCATTAATAACTTCTAGTGAAGAGATTATTATATTTTTGAAGCATGTGAAAGAAATTACTTTTTTTGAAAGACAGAATTCATCTAGCTTGAAAGAAATATATTCAATTTCAAGACGGTTAGAAAATGCTAAGAGAGTAGATATTCTTAGCAACAAAACTACAGAGAAGAGTAGTTCAACCAAATGTTGCATTACCTCAACGAGAGGGGATTCAAAAGTTTCATCCTCTCAGTGGCTAATATGTTCGCATAAAGGTGATAGTAACAAAGGCGCATCAGAAGGGTTGGTTCCATTTTGTGAAATAGCCATGAAACTAAAAAAAAAAGAGCACTGCATACATCAAGATAAAACATGTGGAAAAGTGTTTAGTTTTCTTCCTCTACCAATTCGAAGTCGATTTGATTTTCACTTAAACGGATGTTTTGTTGTCAGCAAAGATCGGCGTCATATACCACTGGGTAATGAAGCATCAGGTAAGTGGAATAGCTATCTGTGCTCAGACGTTGTTAATCAGGTTTATCTAGACATCCTCAAGAATATTGTGGCAGGTGCTGACATGGCAGCAATGTCTATAGATCAACGTAAATGTTTTTTGGATTCTTACTATAAACTTTTGAGTTTTAAATTCACGGCATTGACAGAACGGCTTTCTATGATTGTAAAAAAATCAATATATGATAGTCTTCCAGTGACTGATATTCCTTTGCTTTGGTCTGAAGTTCATAATGGGTCTTGGTTTTCGCCAAAGAATGTTTGTGTATTTCGTGACGATAAAAGTATCCCAAATCATATTTTACAAGATATTTTTCAAACTATTATCCTGGATGGACTTCATTTTGTAGACATACCTGGTCATATTTATTCAATCATAAAGAATGAAGAATGTAAGGTACTTAATTATCGAACTTTTATTGAAGAAGTTTTATTCCCTAAAATTATTGAACATGGCTATAGGAAATCTTGGGTGCTGCATTTAAGTTACATTCTTAATAGATTTGACTTATATTACGCTGATAGCAATAAATGGATAGCAGATATATTACAGTCTCAAGCTTGCATTCCTTGTCAGTCATCAGATGAATTGAGGAATGTTAAAGATGTTGTGGACTGCACTAATGAGTTTGCAGCTAGTCTTTTTGATGTGTCTGAGGGAAGATTTCCTGTCAAAGATCTTCTTGCTTACAAAGCTAAAATTGCTTTGATACATTTAGGAATGTCATCTTCTAAGTTGTCTGTTGAAATAGTTGTGGATCGTGCCCAGTCAGTTTTATCTATGAAGTCAAGTAAAGAAGCTATGACACGTTCTCGAAAAATTATTTTGTATATTGAAAAATTGAGGGATGATGATGAAAAATTAAATAATATAAAGGAGAAAGTTTCTGAAATTCAGTTTATACCGACTTGTAATAAACCAGATGGAGTAGAACTTCCGTGGTTCTTCTGTCCTGACTCTCCATATTCTTCTCCATCAGAGCTATACAGCAGTAAGCAAAAAGAACTTGTTTTTTCCGTGGCTAAAATTGCTGGGGTTAAAAGCATATTGATTCCAAATAAGTCTCCGGATGCTATAGAAGTTGTGAAACATCTAAAACTGCTAGTACAAGCGACTGCTCAGTTATCCTGTATTGAGCAAAAAACAGCTGATTATTTGGACAGGATAATTCCTGCAATTTATTCATATTTTGAAGGCCAGTTATGTCAACCTCAGTCACGTTGTAATTTAACAGAAGCTTTAAAATCTATTGACAAACCAATTTGGCAAAAGGGTATGTTTAGGTCCCCTCAACAGGTTGTTGCATGCTCTGGTTCAGTAACATGTCTTCCTTATCTATTGCAACTATCAGAGAAATACTGGCATGAATATCAAACTTTGTTTTTTGAGGTATTTGGAGTGAAAAAGGAATTGAGCTTACAATCCATGATTTCTTTATTACAATGTCTTAATAAAGATCATTTTCCCACTTCTCCATTGTCTGCTGAACTTGTTAAATTCTCAACATACTTAGCATCCAATATTGCTGACTCCCTTGAAGAAGATGAAATAGAGAAGTTTTCTTCAGAGTTGTTTCTGCCAGATAATAAAGGTGTAATGAGGAAAGTGTCCTGTTTGGCATGTGATGATCATAAGAGTGATTTTATCAAGAATTCTCAAATGTATCACAGTCATTTTGCTGACGAAGGGCATTTTGTTCACAGTGACATTCCTCGTAAGAAAGTCATTAAGCTTGGGGTTTATCCTATTCTTGATGCTATCATGAAAGAATGTGAAGATGACGATTTTCTATCTGGTCAAGATTATCACCAGACTGAGGATTTGCGTGTCAGATTAAATTCCATACTTAGCAAGTATCCCGTAAATGTATCCATCTTGCAGGAATTCTTACAAAATGCTGAGGATGCTCAAGCTTCTGAAGTCATATTTGTTTTAGATCACCGCACATCTCATCCTAGCGATTGTTTATTTAGTGATAATGAGAGATGGAAAATGTTACAGGATACTCCAGCCTTATGCATTGTCAACAACCGAAAACTTGAAGAGCCAGATATTGTGGGTATATCAAAGTTGGGCGAGGGAGGGAAGCAACAGTCAACTAAATCCATTGGAAAGTTTGGAATTGGCTTTAATGTGGCTTATCATGTTACTGATTGTCCAAGCTTTCTCTCCTACAATACAGATGGCTCCCCAGAGAACCTGTGTGCTTTTGATCCAACTTGTAGGTATATTGGAAGAAAGAAGCCAGGAAGACGGTGGAATCTCCACAATAGAGATGTCGGAGAATTCAAAGATCAGTACTCTCCTTATCTCTTTCAAGATATTTGTGATGGTAAAATAGAGCTAAATGACAAGGAGTCTGGCTATGTTGTATTTAGACTACCACTCACAAAGACTGGGACCAAGAAAATGCTGTGGCATTTAAATGACAAACAATTCACAGTGTCTGATTTACAGCAACTTTTATCTGAATATGGTCAGTCGTCAAAAGAAATTTTGTTGTTTTTAAATAATGTCAAAACTGTATCTGGCATTGAAATTACTAGAGATGGTAAATTTGAAGAAAAGTTTAAAGTATCTTCAAGAATACCAAGACAATTCCAACAAAAGTGCATCCAATTTGTTAAACAGTGCGAAGACTATAAACAAGCAATTTCTAACAAGAAGTCACAAGAAGTTTCAACTTTTTATCAGTTAAAAATTACATACGACTGTTTGGGTCATTCTGAGACAAAGTCATGGTTGATACAGAAAATTCTTTTTGGAAAGTTTGGACAAGAGACCCTGGAGTTAGCTTTGCAGAAAAATATTCGTGCAGTTGGAGCAGTTGCTGCTCCAATGGATTATGATTCTGATTTCACAGGAAATTTATTTTTCTATCTTCCTTTACCAATAAAGAGCTCAGTACCGCTCCATGTTCATGGGCACTTCATTACTGATGATTCCAGGAAGCACTTGGAAGACTACAGAATAGGTGATCACAATTGGAATTATGGAATAGTAGAGTGCATTGTTACACCGGCCTATATACAATTTATTTTGAATGTCAAAAGGTTTATGCTCTCCCAAACAGAAGATAAGGAAATAGTAAGTAAAGCAATATATAGATTATTTCCTTCTCAAGAAATTTGGTATAAACCTAGAGATCCAAAAAGTCAAAATTCGCTGCAGTCTTATATTTCACGTTTTTTGTATAAAGAGCTTGTTAATTGCCAAGAACCTTTATTTCTAATCAAGGATAAAGCTCCTTACTGGTATTTGCTAAAGGAAGTATTTTTTTGTGATTTAATATGTGAAAAAGGACTAACTCATTCAATCACTAAAATGATGTGTATAGCTCTAACAAAACTTGGAATGAAAATCATTTCTTCAGCTCCACATATTCCAAGATATTTATCCCATTATTCTTTCCCTAATCGTTTACTTTACCAAAATGAAGTCATTGAATTCTTGAGTCGAGTAGATATTAGAAATATACAAAATGCTGAAATCTTAAAAAAGGAATTATGTGATTTCCTCAAATTTTGTTTAGATGGATATAAACCTAAAGAAGTCCCAAACTTGCTCAATAGAATTCCTCTGATAGTAACTATGGATCAGAAATTACAAAGAAGATCTCAAGTTTTTTCAAAAAAATATTCCAAATTATTACTCAAGTCATCTAATACTATTCTAGAAGAATTCTACTATACATCAGTTCAACATAAACTTCAAAGTGTGATACAAATACCTAACTTAAGTGTTATTAGTGGTGAAATTCCACTTCCGATTACAGAGAAGCCTGTTCTTCTAAAAGATGATGATAAAAACCTAGTTGTAATATTGTGGAAATGCTTGATTGAAGACAGGCAGTATCAGAATGATGCTAATACTAAACTCGTGAATTACTTCAAGAAAAAGCCAATACTTCCAGCTAGTGGTGGATATTTCTATCCCATGTGTTTGAGCAAAACATTGTTCAAAATTTCTGATCAGAGAATATCTGAAGTTCTGGAGAAACTCAATTATAGAAAACTGGACATGGAATCAATTAGTATTAATAATGAGCAAGTGTTACTGAATCTTAAAGAATGCGTATTCTCAAAAAATGAGGATATTATTGCTTGTTTTCAACAGCAGAATCCAGTGGATGTAGTTCTATCTGAAACTGAAATACAAGTTATTTTTCAGATGTTGCAGTCTTGTGCTGCAGAGAAGCTGCAGTCAATTTCTTAGTCCATTAGAACTCTCAGGATATTCACTCATGCTACTGGAAAGTGTCATATGGCTGTCGAGGGTTGTAAATTACTAGTAGTACCACATGGGATTCCTCTTAGTGGGATGAAAACTATTGAGCAATCAACTCAGTTGATATTATTACGAAGTCCAGAAAAAGCCTTGGTACCTGTATATAAAGCAGTTATCCCTAAATTTTCATCATTGATGGTTGAATCGGAGGAATTTTATTCTTCCTATGTAATCTCTCGTATTGGAAATCTGACAGAGAAAGATAGAATAACACATTTTACATATATTTTTAAAGAGTTAAGGAAGGAATCTGTAAAATTATTAAAGAATGCTCCATTTTTGCAGCATGGTGATAATTCAGTGTGTGCCAGTGAGCTCTATGACCCAGAAGTCCAGTTTTTTTCTGTTTTTAGGAAAGGGGATCTTCCAAGTCAGTTGTGGTGTGAAGCATCTCACCTTCCTCTTCTACGCACTCTGGGATTGCAATCTAAAGTAACTTATGAAGAGTGGTTGCATCAAGCAAGGACTATTGAATCGTGTTCAATTTATTCTCAGGATAAATTGCCAGAAAAATCGAAAATGCTGTATGAAGAATTCAGTACGATAATTTCTAAAGCTTCTACTGATGATAAATTTCTAGTTCCATTTTTGCAGAATGCTTCTAAGATCCCATTCTTGTTAAGTGATGCCAATCAAAAAAGTGACATTCAGTTTCTTGAAGACAAATTTAAATTACAATCAATACAAAACACCCTTTCTTGTTTTGATGGGTCTGTGTTTTATGACCATTCAAAGCTAGCTTTCCATAAACACTGCTCTCTTCCCAAGCATTGTGATAATTTAAAAGGAAAGGATATAAGCATAGTCAAACATTTGGGGATTGTATATCCACTTACAACAGATATCGTGGCTGAAAACTTACTTCATTTGTGCAGTGGCATTGATAGTCACTCATGGATGTCAGACAATAGCAGCGATGGTTGTGTTTCTAAAATGTACCAAACTGTGTTGCTGCACTATGAATTTTTTGAAAGATATTTGGATGACAAAGCACTGAACAGACTCAAAGATGAAAAGTGTATTGTAGTGGAATCAGAGGGATTGCTGAAAGCTGTAAAACCTCGACATGCTCTACAGCAAAAAAGTTCACCATTTGATTTGAGTCCCTTTTGCTACACATTAGAAGGAAAAATTTTAGGTTACACAAAATTTATTGACTGCATTGGAGTTCAGAACAGGCCAACTGCCGCTAGTTATCTTCAAATACTTAAAGATATAAAAGAAGCCACAGAAGGAGATTTAACAAAATCATGTGAAAGTTATAAAGAACTTGCTCAATATGTATTTAACTCTCTAGTAGATTGTCTTCGTAAAGGTGATACTGTTGGGTTAGCGTCCTATGATGGACCATATTTAAGTGAAGAATATCAGCTGCTTCCTGCAAAGCAGCTAGTTTACAATGATGCTCAATGGTTTTCACATAGAATATCTACTTCATATAAATTTCTATTAGCACCTGATCCTGATAAAATGGGCAGCAGGGTCCCACCAAAGACTCTTAATGTACCACTTTTGAGCAGTAAAGTAAAGGAAGTACTTCATGAGAATTGTAAAAAAACAAATGTTCGCTGTGAAAGGGATGAACTTTTTTGGGGAAACAAGAGACGAGACCGCTGTGAATATCCTCACAGAATAATTGAAACTTTGACATCGTCAGAGTTCTTTAATGGAATGTGTCGTACACTGTTAAAAATGAAGCGTTATAATAACACTTTTGAAGTGTAAATCAAGAGTGTAAAACCTTGCAGTGTTATAGTAACACTGAGGCCAGTGTTAATTCTAAGTGTAAACACTGCAGCATTCCAGTAACACTGAAATAAGTGTAATTGTGAAAATTGGTGTATATGACCACATTTTTTGTTTCTTTATTATTTATTTACCTGATAACATTCAAGCCATTATCATTAACTGCATGGTTGTACTTTATTAAAATCAAGTTAAATTGTACAATGAGCTAAATATTTCATACTGTATTTTTATTTAATTTTAGCTAATATACTGATACATTCATAGAAGTTTATAAATAACAAGCAGTAAGGGAATCTATCTAAATTCTACAATTGACAGTAACTTTGTTGGCTACTTATTTGTATATAGCTAAGCTAGGGCAGGAAATAGAAGAAATCTAGCCATTGCTCCACGCAATGTCTAATTTAATGCATTATTTAAATCCCCGCAGAAGACCGTCTTGCTGTACAAACTTTGGCAAAAAAATTCTGAGAATTTGTTTACTATTCGATCGAGTGCTTACTGAATGCGCGGTATGGTTTTTATTGCGATGCGCACAAGCACCCGCTTTTTACAGGAGAGCGTTTATTAGAATATTCCAGGCCCTCCTTATCCTGCAGAAGAGTTTTATGGATATGGTGTTTTTAAGTGCAGATCGTGCCTTGGATCTTTCGGAGAAATGGTAAGTTTAAATATGTGTTTATTATTGGAAACAATAGAGTGTTTTGGCTAATGTAAGTGACGCATTTGAATAGAGTTAGCCGTTTAAGTTGAGTTTGAGCACGGAAGAGGTAATTTATTCTTTATGATTAATGAATTTAGCAGGTAGCTACTTCAGTACTTTTTCCGACTATATCTGAGAGTTATCTCAAAAATTATTTACTGCACTCTTTTTATTTATTTTTTTTCATATGTAATTTTAGGCTACAAAAAAGTGCTGCTGTGAAAATCTAGAGATGCTTTTGGAGACTAACAAAGTAAGAATATACAGGTTAACACAAAATTATTACAGTTGTTAGTTCAGCAGTTGATTATAAACCATTCATTTACCCTCAGTTTGCTCGTTTTTCTTCTTTCCCCAAATATTTACCCCAAATTAAACATGCCACAAGATTAGTTCCTGTTTAGTTTGTGTTCTCATGCTGTCCAGACTATTCAAAAGCATTATCATGCTATATAGAGTGATAATAGTAAAAAATGTATTTGTAGACAAACACATTTGTTTTGCTTCTTTTTCTATTTCTATGTATTTTTGTGTGTTTAGAAGTGTTATGTTTGTGTATATGTGACCGTCTATGGGAAAATCGGGCACTAAGGCGTGGCAGCAATGATTCCGTATTCTACCGCACTCTCCGCATACTATAGGTTTTTACCGCGCGCATTGTGTAGAAACATCAACAAGGAGTTATTCTCTCAACAACACTGCTGGTGGAAAAAAGGTTAGCGAGCTTGTCTTTCTTGTTCTAAGAGGATAGTTAGTATCTTGCTATGCTGAAGACTGGGTGGTGATTTTTTAGCTAGCTAGTTTCCTATTCTCGTTGTAGTTGTAGGTAGCCCTTATAACTGGGGATCTGGTGTTCCTGAAATGTGAAGAAAGGTAATTGTTAACTAGTTAGATTGTCTACTTTTTGTTGCTGTAGTTGCTAGTAACCTTTTTTTTTTCTTTTCATTTCCTAGATTTCATGGTGCTTGGGCTGCTGCTATCTGTACTGCGGTTCTGGTGTTCTTGATTGAAGAAGAGAATAATGGTAAGTCTCTAGGCATGCACTACTGTTATCATTGTACATACACGTACTAATACTAACACTGCATTCACGAAGTAGTACTGCACACGAAATGCTAACACTGTGCACACATACATAGTACTAACACTGTGCACGCACGTAGTACTATTACTGTGCACGCACATAGTGCTAGCACTGTGCACATACATAGTACTAACACTGTGCATGCACGTATTACTGTGCACGCATAGTAGTACTATTACTGTGCACACACATAGTGCTAGCACTGTGCACATGCATAGTACTAACACTGTGCATGCACGTAATACTGTGCACGCACATAGTGCTAGCACTGTGCATGCACATAGTACTATTACTGTGCACACACATAGTGCTAGCACTGTGCACATGCATAGTACTAACACTGTGCATGCACGTAATACTGTGCACGCACATAGTGCTAGCACTGTGCATGCACATAGTACTATTTCTGTGCATGCACATAGTGCTAGCACCGTGCACGCACGTAGTACTATTACTGTGCACGCACCTAGTGCTAGCACTGTGCACACACATAGTACTAACACTGCACGAACATAGTGCTAACACTGCATGCACGTATTAGTGTGCACGCACATAATACTAACACTGTGCATGCACGTAGTACTATTTCTGTGCACGCACATAGTGCTAGCACTGTGCACGCACATAGTACTAACACTGTGCACGCATGTAGTACTATTACTGTGCACGCACATAGTGCTAGCACTGTGCACACACATAGTACTAACACTGTGCACGCACGTAGTACTATTTCTGTGCACGCACATAGTACTAACACTGTGCATGCACGTAGTACTATTTCTGTGCACGCACATAGTGCTAGCACTGTGCACGCACGTAGTACTATTACTGTGCACGCACCTAGTGCTAGCACTGTGCACACACATAGTACTAACACTGTGCACACACATAGTACTAACACTGTGTACGCGCATAGTGCTAACACTGCATGCGCGTATTACTGTGCACGCACATAGTACTAACACTGTGCATGCACGTAGTACTATTTCTGTGCACGCACATAGTGCTAGCACTGTGCACGCACGTAGTACTAACACTGTGCACACACGTAGTACTATTACTGTGCACGCCCATAATGCTAGCACTGCACACACATAGTACTAACACTGTGCATGCACGTATTACTGTGCACGCATATAGTACTAACACTGTGCACGCACATAGTACTGTGCACGCACATAGTACTAACACTGTGTATGCACGTAGTACTATTTCTGTGCACGCACATAGTACTATTTCTGTGCACGCACATAGTGCAAGCACTGTGCATGCACGTAGTACTATTTCTGTGCACGCACATAGTGCTAGCACTGTGCACGCACGTAGTACTATTACTGTGCACACACATAGTACTAACACTGTGCACGCACATACTGTGCACGCATATAGTACTAACACTGTGCACGCACATAGTGCTAACACTGTGCATGCACGTATTACTGTGCACGCACATAGTACTAACACTGTGCATGCACGTAGTACTATTGCTGTGCACGCACATAGTGCTAGCACTGTGCATGCACGTAGTACTATTTCTGTGCACGCACATAGTGCTAGCACTGTGCACGCACGTAGTACTATTACTGTGCACACACATAGTACTAACACTGTGCACGCACATAGTGCTATACGTGGTACTAGTTATTGCTTGTGCACCGCACTGCACACACATACTGTGCACAACATAGGCTACACACGTGCACGCACATCAGTACTATACTAACACTGTGCACACACATAGTACTAACACTGTGCACGCACATAGTGCTAATACTGTGCATGCACGTAGTACTATTACTGTGCACACACATAGTGCTAACACTGTGCACGCACATAGTACTAACACTGTGCACGCACGTAGTACTAACACTGTGCACACACATAGTGCTAGCACAGTGCATGCACGTAGTACTATTGCTGTGCACGCACATAGTGCTAGCACTGTGCACATACATAGTACTAACACTGCATGCACGTATTACTGTGCACGCACATAGTACTAACACTGTGCATGCACGTAGTACTAACACTATGCACGCACATAGTGCTAACAGTGTGCATGCACGTAGTACTATTACTGTGCACGCACATAGTGCTAACACTGCACGTAGTACTATTACTGTGCACGCACATAGTGCTAACACTGCACGCACAGTGCTATTACTGTGCACACACATAGTGCTAACACCAAACACTGTGCACACACTAGTACTATTACGGTGCATGCACATAGTGCTAACACCAAACACTGTGCACTCACATAGTGCTAACACCATGCATGCACATAGTGATTACACTGTACTAGAGTCATTCTTATTAGTGTTATCAAGTACTAGAGTCATCCTTATTAGTGTTACCACGTACTAGATTTATTCGTATTAGTGTCAGCACATGCTAGTGTCTGTCAGTTGTAGTATGTTCGATTAAGTTAGTTATTGCTAGTTTGATTGTAGTAGCTGTTGTTGTAAGGAAATTACGATACCAGATGAAATAATTTACTAATCAAGTGATCTTTGGAGGTATGGGCGAAGTCCTTGAGGCCAAATTATTTCTTCACTGGTGGGCGTGTCACATGATGTCACTTCCAGTTTCACTTCCTGTCGTTAAATTTTGTCCTTCGAGGCTATCTGAGTGGTTCTGAGGTGGGCTTGTGGTTTTTCATTAGTGTGTACACGTACTAGAGTCATTCTTTTTAGTGCCCACAATGTACTAGAGTTATTCTTTTTAGTGCTCGCATGTACTAGAGTCATTCTTATTAGTGCCCACATGCACTAGAGTCATTTTTATTGGTGTTTGCACTAATAGTTTTATTTATCTTGGTAATGTCTGTTTTTGCAATTGTCCACTAGAGTATTTTTTTTTTGTGGTTTTAGCTTAGTTGGGATAATTATATTGCATATTCAATGTAATTAGATAGATTTTGATAACACTGGACATAAGAACAAAGTAAAGGTGTGTATTACTTGTATAGATGATACATAGTTTAAAAGAGATGACTAAAAATAAAAAAATAATAATTAATAATTGATGTCTGTACTTCTAATTCTTTTAGAAGGGCGGACAAAACTGGTGATGGTGAAGGAATTGGTGATGGTGAAGGAGTTGGTGACTGTGACGGGCTAAAAACTGGTCTAACTGCTCAGTTGAGGTAAGTCGTTTCGTCCTTGCTGGTGATGGCTTTCTTGACCTCTTCCTTTCCTTAACACAGATGATGCTGTTCCGTCGGCAGGCAATGGACACAGTATCGGAAGGGGAAAGAAAAGTGGGGTCGGAATGGGGTGGTGACAACAAAACAGATGAGTGGTCAGGATGCAATGATGAAGGCTCAATGTCTGGTACAGAGCAGTCCAAAGAATCCAGAGGATCATAGAGGTCATCTTCGTCTTCAAACAGTGGAGTAGCAGAGCCTGACTCTGCTGATGAGACATCCCTAGAAGCTTTATAAGAAGTTGTTTTGTTTTGTTTTTTTATCAAAAAAATTTTTAAATTTAAATTTATTACCTTCATAATAAATGGTAAAATGGCCATCAAATTCTTCATCACCTAAAAAAAAAGGGAAAAAAAGATGATGAACTGATGAGGGTTATAGTTAACTGTAATAAGTGACTTACAGTCAGAAAGCGGGTCCTCACTTCCTGGAGCCATGGCTTGAGCGTCAGCTCCACCCATCATGTCCAGACCATCACGGTGGCTGAGGTTTAATGCTCTAGCAAGATTCTTGGCTTCACTCATGATAGCCACTGACTTACTACTACACGGAGAGCTGTATTTTGACGGCGGCATTTACAGCGGATTGGGCCACTTGCCGCGTTGTGCCCGATTTTCCCGTAGAGGGTCACATATTTTGGATAGTGTGTTTAGTTGCATTTGTGAGCGTGTTTAGAATTGAGTGTTTAGCTGAGTCTGGGTGTGTGTTTAGAATATGTGTTTACTAGCATTTATGAATGTGTTTGTATATTGCTTATTGATTTATGTTATATTTTTATGTGTCAATGCAGGTACATTTATCTTGAACATGATGGATCATAAATGGAGTGCATATTATGATATTTCATCTACTCATGTTGAAAGGACAGCTTTAAAACTGTTTAGCTACTTTATTCAATCTATTTTTATATATTCATTGTCAATCATTTATTTATCTAAAAATTTTGAGGTTATGTGAATGAGGTGTGGTCATTATTTATTAGCAGTGCCATTGAAACATGTTACTTAGTGTTGTAATAAGCTTGCAGAAGGTGTTAATACAACTCTGCTAAAGATGTTGTCCAAACACGTCTCAGAGTGTTATATTATAACCCTCTGTGCAGTGTTCAGGAAACATGGGTGGGGCATAAATTCCTCCCTCTCCTGGGAACGCTCCTTGCAGTGTTACCGGAACACTTCATTTTTAACAGTGTATATATTATCATGATCACCAAGACAATCCAACTGGCAGCTTCAAAGCAAGTTTGAAAATGTTTGAGAAATATGAAGTGGCATGCTTAGCTATTCCTCCAGTCACTGTTCTGTACGAAGGAGACTCATATATTTCAAAGAGTGAAGATGATACAAAACTTTGTTTCCTGTCTTCTGAAGATGGAATTCTGTATATTTATCCACATTTTCAAGAGTTTGATGTAAATGATCTTTTCGAGGAAATTTCAGCTGAAATAAATAAAGTTTTGGGACGTTCACTGAGAAGTGAACAACATATTGCTAGCTTGTTTATTTGTGCTCCTGAGGAAATTCAAGGATTTTTGACTTATAAACAAGTGACTGAATATTCTGCAGACTCAAAACATGAAATTACCTATCATGAAATTGGCAGTAAAGCGTCGTTTTCACGGCATTCTAAAGAAGCTCTTGTAATTGTGAATTATGATCGTGGTGAAACTGTAAAATACTACACTCCTGAAGCCTCATTTATATATGCTAAAGTTGTGTGTGACTACAAATGGATTCAAGAGGATGAAATAACTAAAAGAAATATAAAAATTGTTACTCACAATGATGATACTGCTGAAGAAAGAGTGGTTTCTCTTTTAGAAGTTTTTAAACTTTTGACTATACCTCAGATAAATAGCCTGGAGAAGAAAGGATTTTTATTTGCAAAGCCCGTAATCTTGGTAGCCACTCCAAGTACAGTTAAAGAGATTAAACAATGGATAAATAAGTTAAACAAATCCATGGATGTGTTTTCTGGTTGTACCAGAAGTATGATCAAATATCGCATATTAGCACACCTTCATTATCAGCTTCAAGTAGGCAACATTGCTAAAGACGTTTATGCTGCAGCTACTTTCCAATTTGTAGAATGCAGTAAAAACAACGTACTTCCTCCAAGTGATGGAGAATCACAGGAAGGTAGTGAAGAAAGTAAAAAAGAGAAGTTGGTTTCTGATTCAGAAGATACTGTAGCACCTGATCCACATTTTTGTCAATCTGGGTCCATACAAGGACACTTGTCCACTACTCCAGGTCTTAATGGACCAAGTAGAAATGCTCAAACTTCTGCAACTCCTAATCAAACTGCAGCGATAGGAGTTTTTCAATCTTCTCCAGCTAATGGTGGTCAAAGTGGGGCTACTCAATCTTCTCCAGCTAATGGTGGTCCAAGTGGAACAAGTAGTCATGCTTCTCAAACTACTCATCCTATTTCTGCAGCTAGTTCTTCTTTAAGAAAATTGACAAGACCACTTTCTCGGTTTACCTTTATTCCCAGTTCAGTAACCACATCTAGACCAAGGCCTATTTCAGTACGCTTCAGTCGGCCTCCAACTGAAGTACATCGAGTTCCTCCCTTTTGTGAACCCAAAGCGAGAGCTTGGCTAGGTCAAGCAATGGAAGACTACACAGCTGCTCAAGATATTTATGGTCATGATGCATGCTCTACTGAAGTGAGTGCTACTTGTAAGCATCCTTCCTTGGTGTGTTTCCTCAGTCATGACAGTGTGATGAAGTGTTTAATGGGAATATACTATGCTTACATAGATGAAGGTCATTATTTTCAGAGCAATGGTACTATAAACTTGGTACAGTTACTTGACATTATTAAAAATATGAAGGAAACTGATGGTAGACATTTACTTGATGTTTGTGGTGAAGCGGTGATGACAGTTTCCGTATTTGATACTAAATGTCGGTTCCCTAATGCTCACAATCCACCGTGTGCTCCAGTTGCAATATATACAGTACATGATGCCAGAGAAGCATTGGCTTCTGTAGCTAAACTGATGGATACGCTCAAAATTAATGAAATACTGAAGAATATGGCAGTTATTCCTGACCCCAAGTTTAGATCATCACTGAGATCATCTCTATCTGCTGGTAAGTGATTTCCATTAGCTAGTCACTTTCCTTGTAATAATTAATTTAAAATGGCCGATATCATGCACCCAGTGTAGCTATGGTGCAAATGATTATTTCAATTGCATTATTCCTCCTATTAATTGTGAATAGCACGGTGCTATTACTCATACCAATTGATGTATATGTGACCGGTTTTGGGAAAATCGGCCTAAACGCGGCAAACAATTTTTTTCAGTATCCCCGGGTAAAGCCTTATGGGTCGATTTTTTTCGAAAAAATTTTTATGGCAGAAATGGATAGACACCAGTTAGCTCTAGCTTACGACGCAGTTGTGTAAGCTCTGGCATGCTCTAGAACTCACACTAAGAGGCTACAAACACTAGCCGGTTGGACTCGTGAACGGAGAGTTGCTAAGAAATTATTGGCGGGCTTTTCACTAACAGCGGGGAAAAAACTGTAGCTAACTAATTCACTTACTATTCTACATAATTCATGTACTCACGCAATTCTCGCCATTATAGTTTCTTAAGGAGCCCTGCATTAAGCCTTTTGGACTTCTTTCAATTTGCCTGTAACCGGTTTATACCGTAGTGTCCCGGAGACATGCAGTAATAGTATACGGACACAAGGCACGCCCCCTGACCTTAGCAACGCCTTTACCCGGCGTTTTTTCGAAATCAGCAATAATAAGTTTAGCAAAAATACTGAAGTGTTGTAGTGCGTAGGGAGAAGACGGCTTGTGCTACAGCTTCCAAATTAGGAGGATGGCATCCCAAGGCCCCGTGCAGCCTACTGGTAGAATAAATTAGAAAACTTTAGATGCCGCGTTTAGGCCGATTTTCCCAAAACCGGTCACATATATATTTATTTATTCCATGCTAGATATCTTCACAATGTTATTTTTATGTGATAACTCATGTTATCACATAGTGTTATCTCATGGCTGTATTGGCAAGCTCATTACCCTAGTAGTTATAGCAACCAGTGCCAGACTTACCAGTTTTCCAGGTTATTACAGCTACCTTCCTCTAGCGAAGCCTACTCTACCAGGTTAGAACAACTACTAAAATATCAGCTGGGGTTGTGGGGAGCTCCTAGAGAGTTTTATGGCCAACCTCACACCTAGAGCTACCTCGTCCTAGTACAAACTGCCTTCTGTGAAGATAACCTTCTGTGAAGATATCTAGCATGGAATAAGCCACTTATTACATTTGTCAGAGTGATATGGCTAGATATTTCACTCTCAGGCTTTATTTTCAGTCACCTCTAGCTGTGAAAATAAATTAGCCTGCTTGTGAAATATTAATTTGCCATATCACACTCTGACTCATCTAATAAGTGCTATATATTCCACCCTAGATATCTTCACAATGTTATTTTTAGGTACATTACATTTCTGGGTGTTAAGTCACATGCTGTATTTCCATGCTCAGCAACCAGGCCTAGCTTACCAGTTTTCCAGGTTTTTACAGCTACCTTCCTCAGGTGTAGCCTACTCAATCGTGTTAAAGCAGCTGCTAACATAGGCTTGGGGTGTAGAGTTACCAGTCCTAGTGCAAACTACAGCAGTGAAGATATCTAGTATAGAATAACCACTTTTTACACTTGGTTGGAGAGATATGGCTCAAATATTTCACTCTCAGGCTTTATTGTCACTCACCTCTGGCTCTTGAAAATAAATTAGCCTGCTTGTGAAATATCACACTCTGACTCATGAAATATGTATTATTTATATTATATATATGTGACAGTCTATGGGAAAAGGGGGCACTTCACTCAAACAAAAAAAATTGAGTTTTTTATGCTAATAAAAAGCTACAATTTATCTCAACTTAGTACTAAAATACTGGAGGGTAAAACCTTCCCCGTGCAGAGAAACTGGCAGTTGAACTGGGCTGTATTCAGCAAAGCAATTAAACTACAAATCGAGAAAACATAAATTGAATTTCCACTTCCGGTATAATTAATGTTTCGATATACTTAACGGCGTACTCCGCATACGCAATTGAATCGTACAGCCGCTTTTTAACGGCGACTAACTAAGTTTGCGTAGAGTTCTTTTTAGCTTTCAGAGCGTCTCACAGCCTGTCTTGTCGGAATCCTTGGCTACTCTACTCCATGTAGTGGTAAACATTCAACCAGAGGTAAGCTGTAGATTGCTTGCACTATTCTCAAAGCCATGCAGTTTTTTTAGCTGCTTGTTTGAAACTCCGCCCATTCCCCGTTTATTGTACTTCGAGAACGAGAGAGAATAAAAAGTAGCTTGTCTTTCCACGGCACGCTTGGGGTCGTTTAAGTTGTTTCGGCATTTGAAATTGGGCATAGACTTAGAGTAAGGGTCACTAAGACTAATTCTGCAAAAAACAAAAATAGGAGAAAGAAAGAATTTTTCCTACGACTTACTTTTGGAGCCTATATCTCAATTTCAATTTATAAGTGAAGTGCCCCCTTTTCCCATAGACTGTCACATATATACATATTTTTTTAGCTGAATTTCCAGATAACTGGGACGAAATGGAGGATGATGAAGAAGTTAAAGTTTGTTTACTAGATCGTGAAGTTGAATGTGAGGAGTATGATACAATATGCAACCGGTTCCATTTAACTTTACCTAACTCAGCTGTGATCAAAATCTATAGAATTCAAAATAAATTAGTATGGAAAAAGTACAGGGAATGCAGTGAAGAAATGAAACAGTACAATGACGGAATACTAAATGAAAAGTTATTGTTTCATGGAACCAGAACAACTTCTCCTGAAGAAATATATAGAAGCAACACTGGCTTTGATGCACGTTGTTCCAGACAAGGATTATGGGGTCATGGCAGTTACTTTGCTGAGAATGCAAGATACTCAGACAGCTATGCCTACAAGAATGGAGCTATGAAGGAAATGTTCGCAGCTTCAGTACTTACAGGAATTTCATTTTTCTCTGAACAGAACAATGTACATAAGAGGCCTCCAAAACGACAACCTCCGATAAATGGGGATAATCAAATTGAATTGCGGTATGACTGTGTAACCGGAAAAGCTTGTGGAACACGAATTTATATCACATATGATAGCACTCACACCTATCCTTCCTACTTAATAGTCTATCAATGATTATTAACACTTTTCTATTCCATATTTTTAGTAGATATGCCTAGTTGTGTGTAATAGCTACCTGTCACATATTACTGTGAAGGTCTTCTTTATTTGCAAGTAGCAATTAAACTTGAACTTTGTTTGGAATTAAGATTGAAGATTGGAAATAGCTATATCACTCTTATTGCTACACCTACATGTTACAATGTTATAGAAGTTGTACAAAGTTTAAAGGTTGTGGTTACCTAAGCTCACATATTTTGCAATAGCGAGTGTTGTATGACTGAATGTATGTTTTACACAATTTTGTAGTTAGTTAATATGGTATTCATGCCATATATATATATACTTTACTAGCTAACGCTTGCATTTTGTAACCCAGCTTTCATTAAACTTGAAACCATGAGAAATTTTGTGTCAACAGCTAGAATATGGTGAATAAAGAAAGTGTGGTAGAAGGCAAATGTATTATTCTCGCACAAGTATCTTTTTTAATTATTTGATGTGTGTATCGTTATGTTCTGGAGAATGTGCATACATGCCCTGAGTGCTATTTCTCACCCCTACAATGGCAGAGATAAACACTGTGGCACATTACTCTCTATAAAGCTAGTGAGTGGGTGGAACAGGGTTTTCTGTTATTTTCATAGTCATTAGATGCTAGTGAATCATCGCACCAGACAACTAAGTGTTTTTTCATTCTAATGCTATTTTGATAAGCATATGAATGTTGATATTTTTGTTTCAAGTGAGTTGATGTGTTTTGCTTATAGAAGGGCTTCATTTCTACTATTATATCTTACAACTTTGAGTACTCTTTATACTAGAAGCTAGGATGTGCAACCCTGACACTTCAAGTTTCTACTTCGGTGCAAACCTTGTACTCCTTGAGTACAAACACATACTGTTATGGACAACAACTGAAGTTAACATGATTCCTTCCTTATGCAAAGATACCGTTATGGAAAAGCACATTAGTTTCTTACAAATGTGTGAAATTGTGGTTTGAGGCTCTCATTATTATAGAGTTAGAGTCATTTTTACTATATCTTCTGTATTAGAAAGATATGTTCACTGGTGCCGAAAATTTACACAGTAAATTAAAATGATTAGAACAAAATGTTTCAACCCGGAGGATTCATCACTTGGGAAGAATGAAAAAAACAAAAAACAAAAAACAAACAAAAAAACAAAGCAACAAAAACAACAATAAAACAACAACAACAACTGAAACCGAAAGACAATTAATATTGAACCTGTGACAGGGCAAAAGAAGTTCCACCTCTTCTTAGAGCAAGTGTCAGTGAGGAAGACAAAGGCTTGATGGTACAGTGATAGATGGACCTATTGAATGAGTGATGTATGACACTGATGCTATCATCTCATCACTAGTCTCCTAAAAGATCGTTACAGTTAAAGAAGTCATTGGAAACTCATTCAAGACAAGGTGATATGATGGGATTACTAATGTATATGCAGAGGTATGATATCATAATTGTGAATAGTGTGCTGATCAGAAATTGCTTTAAAATGTTGTCTGGGAAATGTTTATTAGCCAGCAAGCCAAGGAAAGAAACCTATTGAACTTGGGTATGACTTTCATGTTATTAACCTTGCCAAGTCATTAAGTGTGAGTTACTAAAGAGACTATGAAAAAAAGATTAATCTTAGTAGTTGCACTTAGATCAGCCATAAACCTATGCTATATTCTTTATAGTGGTGACATGGTGAGTGAGTCAGATGGTGAATAATATTTAGTATTGTTTGAGGAAGACCAATCCAAGGTATATATTGAATGAAGAAGACGGTGAACAATACTTGCAATGAAAATACAAAATGATTGCGAGGATATGACCAATGAGCATGTTGGTGAGACTGCACTTGGTGATGGTCATTTTTCAAATTTGGCGGCTATTCCATTTGTGTGTAGCTACAGAGTGTATTGCTAATATCTTGAGTGAGGAGGTGGCATGTTGGTTGTCAAGGCAGCTAAATGGTAGGGGTGAGTGTAGGGCCTGCTCAATATGAGTCAAAGAGGTAAAGGGAAAGAACAAGGATAAAGATGAGAAGAATATAGGAACAATTTGAGGCTTGTTAGGTGTACATTCGTGTGAATTCATGTGTCGTGTTAGTAAACATCGAATGTGCAGTGTATCATGTGCTTGTTGCATTGTGTGAGTTTGTTATATATATTTTATTGTTGCGTGTGCTTGTCTTTAGTATTAAAGAACTAACTAGGTATTTTTTCAGAGACCTGTGCAGAACAGCCACATTTGAATTGTGGTGGCAGCGACTACCACTTATAAATGGTAACATGACATGATTCAGGAGGGTAGACGATAATGAGAGGTACGTGTTTATATTGGCTTACTTTCCTTCATTCTCCAACTGAAGCTGATAATTTTTTATAAAATAATAAATGCTCATTTGCAACATAAGACAAACAAGTAAGTTCCATATCCTGAGATAAAATATGCTACCTGATTTAAATTAATTTTATCAGTTCTTGTTGTATAAAAAAGGTTGTTAAGCCACAATCTAGCTGCTACATAGCCTAAAGCTGGATGGTATCAATTTGCACATCCCTCGAAATAGCAATACAGTACTTTGTTGCCTTAATAGATGAAGCCATAGTAACATAACCCACAATAGCCTAACACACATCATCAATCCCCACAAACTATTCTGATGCTTTCAGTAGTCTCAAGGGATTCCATGAGGCTGTTTTCAATTTAACCAGAGGGACAGTCCCCGGGGATTGCATGGAATGCATTAAATGCATGAGGCTGCTTTCAATTTAAGCTGAAGACAGGCCCCACAGATTTCATGGAATTTGTAACATTCTCTTCATTACTGGATCATAATCAAATCAATAACATTGCAATAAGATTTAGCGAGTGTAAACATTACAAACAGCAACATTGTCAGCATAAAATGTACAAGTACATTAAAAGTCAGAACGAAAAAACATTAATAGAAACACATGGAAAAAGGGCCATACTTATCTAAGTAATGATTTTGATACAGATAAAAACAGTCCTGCTAGTAAAAGAATTATATACAAAGGCGAACTGATATTGATGGAGATTTTAGTCAATACAATTCTTGGTACAAAGTCATAATTGTCTTCTTTTTCTATGTTTAATTGTCTTGCCAGAGAGAGTTGATCAGGGTTGTCCCAGAACTTCTTTAACTGTGACTCTCTCATGGTATTGTAATATTTCTGGTGATAAGTATTAATTTTTTTCGCACAGAGGAATGGCAGCAAGAGAGTTATAAATTGATTGACATTATAAAGCAAACAGTAAAGATGTGGTATGTTAGAGGGTGGGCTATTACCATCATCATCAAGGTTCCAAGGACGAAGGATGTTGTATGTCTTCAGAGAAGATGCCATTAAATAAACAATCCACGGTATGATAAACCATGTTTGGAAAAGGTCTTGAATGAGCATTACTTGCCTTCCAATGCTTCTGTAAGCCATTGTGCGTTGATGAAAGTCCTCACTGACAGCTTTCCAGTTTTTATAAGCCTTAACTTCCAATTTCGCCTGAATATTACCACAACCCCCTATTTCTGGTGGTATATCCGAAGAAGATAAATTATCTTCATTTTCAGATTCATCTGATATCTTATTATCCTGAGATCGTGTCTCACTGTTAGGATTAAGTCTGCTAACTACAATATATACAGAGTGGCATCTAAATCACACTGAACATGTCCACTACTGGTGTGAGCTGGAACTTCATAACTTGGGAACCAAAATTTGCTGATGGCTAAGGTGGTGAAAACGAGCAAGATACGTACACTATAGGCTGACATGTATCTGAACAAGTTAATCAAACAGTACGTTATGTATATTTGGGGATAATGGCTGTAACATTCTTCTAGCTTTGCCGAGTGCTCAATTTCTTGATACACACCAAGCGATGGAATCACAATTCCCAAAAGAAAATAAGGGAACATAATAATTGAAAATATCAGCAGATAAAAATATCTTCTGGAATGCTTTGTTAAAAATTTGTGGAGGTCAACCTCATTTTGAACAAATAAGAACCGATAGAACCGAAAAGAAAGCACCGCATATTCCAGAAATCGAAGCACACTTAAAATTCCATAGACAACAATAGTTAAAATAAATTCATGACTTACATTTGAAGAACCTGTATTATTTGCAGCTCTTTGTTCGCATGAGTTTGCTCTCCCACTTAACCCATACCTGGCCAATAGGAACACAGCTTTCAAAAAGAAAATGAACAAAACAGCGGCGGCGAAGAAAAAGAAAAAGAGTTTCCCACGAGTTTTACTGCTCAAAAATTTGCTGCAAGAATTTCCGCTGCAAGACATAGTCAAATCCAGATCTCAATAGCCACTAATTTTTTTTTATGGATTACGCGGAGTTAAAAAGAGGGTTGTGCAGCAGTTTAGGGCGGCATTTTTTTTTTAACTGGAGCGTAAAGGTTTTCTTGCTATGGAGCCTAGTTTATGCAGGGTTGGTCGAGGGACTCCACCCGTGACAGTTGAGGAGGTTAGTGAAATGGGGGTGTGCAGCTACTGTAATGTAGTAGTAATAAGTGTTGTAATGTGCCAAGGAGAAATACTTAAAGCTAGCGTGTATAGCTTATATTGATACAATTAGTGTCTGTGTGACAAGGACTAAGAGGAAGAAACATTTGTACGAGATTGTATTGGAAGTAGCTAATGAGGTTAGAGGGGAAGCGATCTGAATCAACAATGTCATTTGCAATAATTGTAAGAACAATTCATGAACTAGAGCTGAATTGATTATCATATTTGCCATCTATATTTGGCCATTTCCTTGAGAGCAGCAAATATAAATTTAACTGCCATGCTGAGCTATGAGGACACAACCTTGAGTGGAATGTGGGTGAAATATGCTGTCTAGAGTAGGCAAGCACTCACCAAAGCATGTACATAATTTATAGCTATCAAGCTGTAGTTTCTTCTGTGAATCATGTCTGCACATGTACATCAAATAAACTTTATTATCATTCAGAATTAACTTGTCTTGTGCTCTCTTGATGATAGTTACATCATTCTATCATTTATTTTGTTTATTTATTTATTTATTTTTAAGTTGAAAGAACCAATATGTGAGTGTAGCATATTGAATAGAAGTAAGTAACATAACATTTAATTGAACAGGAGCATCATCCACAATGGAGTAGGAAGAAGAAAAATATTGTTTAGAGCAAATTACAATTTATTTGTAGCTGGTAAGTTTCTGACAAATAGATAAATTTATGCATTTTTTTTTGCTGTATAGCTTTCTGTGATCAAATAATTGTAAACTTAGTAATATTTTAACCAAATAGGTGCTGAGTAAGAGGCATGACCACAGCATAAAAACAGTGGGAAGAATAATAAACAGCATTTACTTTATTTTGGATAATATCAAATGGATTAAAACTGATCAACTCAACCCTGATGTAGCTATTTTGCTCATGATATAGTTACACGTAAATGTGTATGCATACTAGTTGGCATATTTCTTTTCTGTCTTTTAATTATAGAAAAAACAGCAAGATATTATTGGTCTCAAATGGAAAGTGCTGTATTTTTTGCTGGTGGCAATTGTACAAGCAGCATTGCTACTCAAGTGCCCCCTGTATCTATTTCGTCATTTTTTTCCAAGAGAAATATCTCATTTCTGCCAGGTGCTTAATAACACTTTGTCTATGTCAGATCCAAGATATATATTCACACAGCACTAGCAGATTTTGTTTTCAGCCTATGGGGCATCTTGAAGAATGCCTTAGGGATAGTTAACTAATTTTATAGTTCTAAGCCATGCTGCAGTTTTCATGGAGATAAAATAAACTATTAACATTTTGTTATTTAATGTGCTTCTAGTATAGGTGACGGCACCCTTCGAAATTTTTTTTTTGCACTTACGGAGTTGTCGGCGTCCGGATATTGAGCTCTCCAAGTTTTATCGTCGTAGCTTAAGTCGTTCCCGCTATAATAGACCTAACCGTTCCCTTCCGTCGGCTTGAAACAATACATTTTTAAGAAATCGATCGATCTTTTCTCGATATTACGCACGCCGCGATGTGCGGGTTTTCCCATAGACGGTCACATATTACTAGTGGTGCGCTCGAATAGCGCAAATGCATGGCGAGCGAGTAAATATATGAATACAGGTAAAGATGATTTCCTAAATAATAGCAATGATTAGGCATGAAGAGTTAACAACCTGAATAAACTTCGAAAGCAGTGGCAAAGAAGCGCAGCTTGACAAAGACTTCACAATTGTTTCAAGAAGAGAGTAGCTATTAACGTTTTGGTTGAAACAGAGTTGCGTAAGGCAGTGCAGCAGGATTCTCCGCGCTCGTTAATTGAAAAATACTGGAACTGTGAACGCTTTACCTAACTTACGTAATTAGAAGCCCGGGCGAAATATTTTGACGTGCGTATACATACATATATATATATATCTGAAATCTCAATTGAACACGACTTATACCATGGTTCGTTCAAACCGTCCAATCAGATTTCTCAATTCGGGGTGAATAAATCACTTATACACCGCCTAGGAGGTGAATATTTTTTGCCCGTGGCCTAGAATTACGATCTGTAGCTAAGCGAAGCGGCGACCAATGAGGCTACAGAAAAAAAGGTTGTTATGCGTTTCTTATAGCCTAGAGCCATGGTACAAGTCGGTTGCACCGCTCGGTGCGCGGTCGGTACGGGATTTACACTATCCTCGGGCCTTCGGCCCTCGGTTGTGTAAATCCCATACCGACCTCCACCTCGTGATGTAACCTATACTGATAGTCAGCTTCTCTCGCTTCGCTCGCTCGCTGAATAAAGGGACTTTAACTAAAGGTTAAAATACAAAAATTAATAATGGAATTACGTGAAGTTTGTAAACCTAGTCAGCTAACTTTAAAATATGAACTGTAGCCAGTCTTTCAATTCTTTACAAGAAAAACAGACTGAATAAATGGCCATTTATTTTGAGGCAGGGTAAAGTTTGGAATGAGGGACTGCAAGGGACTTTAAAAGACTGTAAGTTAGTCTCAAACTAGAGAGCACAAGAAAATGCAAACTATGTGGGACTAAGAAACCAGGCTACTGCAAGAGATTGTACAGGCCTTATAAGATCAGGAATGATATAAGCTAATTAATCAGTATCTCTTTTACAACTGTCTCCAGCAGTCATCTAAAGTCTCCACTAGTCTCTTACTTAATGTCAACAGGGCTGAGGTACAAAATGGGGGGGGGGGGGAGGGGGGGGGGGGGGGGGGGGGGGGGGGGGGGGGGGGGGAGTGGGTTGTTTTAATGGACGAAATGTATTGAAATTCTCTAGGCATTCTAGATTATAGGCTACAGATATTAAGTAAGTACCGACCAAATCAGCATCAGGGGACAGTATCAGCCAAGTGGATTTGGTCCGCCCAGACCTTATTTGAGTCCAGACCAAATCCTAAGTGACTTCAGCCAATTGGTCAATTAGAACGGAGGCTAGCCTCACGACAAGACTCTATAAGTTTAGCTCCAATAAGATGTCTACGAAATTGGCCTCCTTTTTGCCACAATCCCAAGCTTAATCAATTAGCTGTGTGAGTCCGTTACTAAAATAATACAAATGGGTTTGTTAGGTAGGCAATTGCTTGTCTGAAGCGCTCAGTAATTAGAAATTGGTGGTCCTGGGTACACTCCCCAGTGCTGGCCAAGAAATTTTCCATTATTCTGTTGACAGTAAGACTGGTAGCATAGCAATACCCATTATGTATAAATAGGGATATGAATTATTAGTTTGTCATTTGGTTGTTGAAGCTTGATCTCACAGTGCTTGCGGGTTTAATTCTGGTGAATGCCCACATAATATTTTTATTGTGCATTTTAAAATAATTACTGTGAAAGAGAGATTGCATCTAAGGATTTTCATTAGCTGTTATTGTAACTGAGTTTAGTGGCTGAAGCAGGTGAGAGCTATGCGTCCTAGCAACAGTATTGTACTTAATTGAAAATCCGGCAAGTCACTGATTAAAATGTTAACCTGGTGTTTGTATAATGTAAGTGAAAAGTTTAAAAAAACAAAGATTTTAAGCTTCCCTAGAATTACTACAACATTTTTATATGAGAGCTAAGCTAAAAAGTGTGGTATAAACACTCTTTTCCTAGTCAAAAAGTTAGGCCATGTGGTTACTATTGTAACGATCAAACATAATTAAAAACAGAACAAAGCAAACTCGCCCCGTTTAATTTATAATCAGAATGACTTGTTTATACTACACAAGTTGTCATTAGTGGGAAAAGTGATTTAGTCATATTTAAAATGTTTTGTGAATTACTATGGGCAATGGCTCACTCTAATGTGTGCTGAAGCACATTACTAGCGCATAGCTAACCTTTAGTGTATTTCACGAGGCACCGCTGAACATTGCTGTGGGGCAAGCTAGCATGGCCACACACATTCAGCGGCTTTAACTTAGCTGAATAGTAGTAGCGTTGATCTATTTATCTGGTGATAAAAGTGGGGTAACAAAAATGGGGATCATTATGTTGTTTATATACATTCTTAATCTAAATAAGGCTGAGGGTAAGTGACATTAAAATTAAATAGTTCTATCTTTAATAATAATAATAATAATAATAATAGTAATAATAATAATGATAATAATAATAATAAAACTTATCATTATTATTGCCAAATATATTAAATAAATGTGACAGTCTATGGGAAAAGGGGGCACTTCACTTAAAAATTGAAATTGAGATATAGGCTCCAAAAGTAAGTCATAGGAAAAATTCTTTCTTTCTCCTATTTTTGTTTTTTGCAGAATTAGTCTTAGTGACCCTTACTCTAAGTCTATGCCAAATTTCAAATGCCGAAAAAACTTAAAAGACACCAAGCGTGCCGTGGAAAGACAAGCTACTTTTTATTCCCTCTCGTTCTCGAAGTACAATAAACGGGGAATGGGCGGAGTTTCAAACAAGCAGCTAAAAAAACTGCATAGCTTTGAGAATAGTGCAAGCAATCTACAGCTTACCTCTGGTTGAAAGTTTACCACTACATGGAGTAGAGTAGCCAAGGATTCCGACAAGACAGGCTGTGAGACGCTCTGAAAGCTAAAAAGAACTTTACGCAAACTTCGTTAGTCGCCGTTAAAAAGCGGCTGTACGATTCAATTGCGTATGCGGAGTACGCCGTTAAGTATATCGAAACATTAATTATACCGGTAGTGGAAATTCAATTTATGTTTTCTCGATTTGTAGTTTAATTGCTTTGCTGAATACAGCCCAGTTCAACTGCCAGTTTCTCTGCAAGGGGAAGGTTTTACCCTCCAGTATTTTAGCACTAAGTTGAGATAAATTGTAGCTTTTTATTAGCATAAAAAACTCATTTTTTGTTTGTTTGAGTGAAGTGCCCCCTTTTCCCATAGACTGTCACAAATAATAAGTAATACCAGTTTTTAAGATATAAAAAATAATTTTTAGCAACAGTATTGTACTTAATTGAAAATCCATCACCCATAATAGTCAAGTCACTAAATAAAATGTTAACCTGGTGTTTGTATAATGTAAGTGAAAAGTTTTAAAAAACAAAGACTTTTAAGCTTCCCTAATATTACTACAACATTTTTATATGAGGGCTAAGCTAAAAAGTGTGGTATAAACACTCTTTTCCTAGTCAAAAAGTTAGGCCAAGTGGTTACTATTGTAAGATCAAACCTTTTGCCTTACATAATTAAAAACAGAACAAAGCAAACTGGCCCCGTTTATTTTGTTAATTTATAATCAGAATGACTTGTTTATACTACACAAGTTGTCATTAGTGGGAAAAGTGATTTAGTCAAATTTAAAATGTTTAATGAATTACTGTGGGCAATGGCTCACTCTAATGTGTGCTGAAGCACATTACTAGCGCATAGCTAACCTTTAGTGTATTTCACCAGGCATCGCTGAACATTGCTGTGTGGCAAGCTAGTAGGCCACACACCTCAGCGCTTTAACTTAGCGTGAGTAGTAGTAGCGTTTATCTATTTATCTCGTGATAAAAGTGGGGTAACAAAAATGGGGATCATTATGTTGTTTATATACATTCTTAATCTAAATATGGCTGAGGGTAAGTGACATTAAAATTAAATAGTTCTATCTTTAATAATAATAATAATAATAATAGTAATAATAATAATAATAATAATAATAATAATAAAACTTATCATGATTATTGGCAAATATATTAAATAAAATAATAAGTAAAACCAGTTTAAAATATAAAAAAATAATTTTAAAATAATTAATTGAATCAGTTATTATACTTCTTTGTAATGATTGAATATTTTGTCATGTTTCACCATTGATAATAGAATTTACCCTTATTGAAAACGCTCAGTAGCCAATACAAAGCTTGGCACTGTAACAATACAGTGCATATTTGATTTTTTTTCAACTTTCTCAATTTTTTCTGCTGTGTTTAAAATGATAGCTACTGACATGGAACTGTAATATCTGCAATAGACACCATTAGGACCCTAATCAGGAAGTTGGAGTCAGTAAAAAGACTTTTACTCTTCTAGAAGTATATCCAATAGAAAGCACATGAAATTGTTTAGTAGCTACTGCAGGAATATAATTGTGCATTATTCATAGATGATGACAAATGTAATTGATGAATTAACATTCAAGGTTGTTCAGTTTGCATTATTACAATGGATCTCTTAAGCTGATTAAAGTTTTATTAGTGTAAACTTTCTAAGCATGTCCCATACCATAACAGGGATCAAGATCATAATGCTTATTGCATTTACTAGTACATTACACACAAAATTCAATTGTTGTTGTTGTATAAGTAACTACATAATAAAAAACAACAACAAATTGCACGTTTTTTTGTTAATTAGTAATTGGAATGACTTGTTTATACTTCACAGACTATCATTACTGGAAAATAATTTTTAGTCAAATTGAAAACGTTTTGTGAATTACTGTGCTGCAATGGCTCGCTCAAATGAGTGCTGAAGCACATTACTACTGCGTAGCTAACCTTTAGCGTATTTACACAAGGCATCGCTGAACACTGGTGGGGGACTAGCTAGCAGGGCCACACCCACTCAGCGGCTTTAACTTAGCGTGAGTAGCAGTAGCGTTAATCTTGTGATAAAAAGTGCAGTAACAAAATGGAGATCCAGTTGTTATTTCTATACATTCTTAATCTAAATATGGCTGAGGGTACGTGACATTAAAATTAAATAATTAACATTATTATTATAATAATAGTAATAATAATTATTATTCGTTTTCTTCTTCTTCTTCTTCTTCTTATTATATTATTGTTGGCAAATATATTAAATACAAACTAGGTAATACCTGTTTGTAAGGAATTTAATAAAAAAAATTTTCTTTAAATACTTAATTGAACCAGTTATTAAAATATTATGTAATGATTGAATATTTTGTCACCTTTTACCATTGATAAAATAATTTAAGGGGACGGAACCACTCAGTAGCTACCCAATAGAAAGCGGCGCTGTAACAATACCTGCATAGCTTTTTTTCCTGCTTCCTAAATTTTTTCTGGTGAGTTTAAATGATAACTAGTGACACAGAGACCCAATATCTGCAGTAGGCACCCATTAGGACCTGAATCAGGAAGTTGGAGTCAGTAATAAGTCTTTTACTAACCTTCTAGAATTATATCCAATAGACAGCACATGAAATTATTGAATAGCTTTTGCAAGAAAATAATTGTGCATTGTTCTTATAATGATCCCAAATGTAATTGATTAATTAACATTCAAGGTTGATCAGTTGCATTATTACTGTACCCATGAACAAATTTAAATGGAGCTCTTACATAGATTAAGTTTTATTAATGTAAACTTTCATGGCATATCCCTATACCATAAAAGGGATCAAAATCATGATTTTTATTGCATTTACTAGTAAATTACCTGTAAAATTCAATTGTTATTATTGTATCAGTAATATACAGTTGGCTATACCAAAGGGATTGAAACAAAAACATTACATACTTGAATTGAAGGTGTGACTTTCATTACGTCCATTAAAATGGTTCACAACTGGTGTATGGTTGTTTATAAAAGGACTAGTTTGGCTTCAAACCTGCACCTTAAGTGCCTATTCTAGCCAGCTAAATGAATTAACAGTTTTGGTGGAATGACTGCAAAAGGGTAGCAGTTCTTCAAGCACAATTTTTTTTATACATTAGAATATCCAGTAACCTAGAAGTAGATATTCCCTAAGTTAGCTCTCCTTAAGCAGCTCTGGATAGGTAGGTAGGTAACAAGCCTTAAGCAGCTCTGGATAGGTAGGTAGGTAACAAGCTTTGAACGGTAATGTAGCAAATTTTACACACCTTAGTATAAGGTGTGTAAAATTTGCTACGTTACCGTATTGTAATGTTACTAAGTGAGCACGTGATCGGTTTCCAATCCCGGTAGAATTCTTTAATCAATGGTTTCACTTTAGGTCCTATATGCCCAGACTCATATGAGGCAGTCTTATATGCCGCAGACTCATACACCGTGACGCACAACCCCAACGATTAATCCTCGTCGAACATGCCTCATCTCACCGCTGTACTACTACTAAACGGTATACTAAACGATTTTTATGTGTGCTAATGCAAATTAAAATGATAATGTTGACGAAATAAAGAATCTAAAGTGCTTGTTCTTTTTATTCTCTTAAATTTTTAAAATTGGATCATCCTTAAATTTCTTCCTTCTGTGGTCTGAGTATGTGCTCCATTGGTTGGATTCACAAAGTTGATGGAGTCACTTACTGTCTGGTGGCTCATTCCCAGAGAAGAGAGGGTTGAGCATGACCTTGACTCATCTGATATAACTGCAGTGCCCAGCAAAATGTACTGCTGAAATATTGGTAGTATAGTGTAATTCCTGATCTATGGGGCATTTCTATCTCAAAAGAGAAGTTGGTTCCTCTTCCTACAGCCAATTTGTTGTATCTACCTCACGTATATTTCCTGCCTACTTTTCCTTTCCCTGCTATGCCTTTTTATACAAGACCTCCTCGTTGAAATACAACTTTGTTGCACAACAAATAATTGAAAAGTAATTGTTCTAATTGTAATCTTTACAATTTCTTGAGGTCCACTCAATTAGTAATCGTAATGATTACTTTTTCTAGCTATGTAATTGGTAACAGTATTGGTTATATTGCTGATGTACTAGTAACAACACTGCTAGGAACTATGGCCTTACAGGTCTGTGGAAATAGTACCAAATCCACTATAATTTTTGTGGAATGCCTGGTCTGTTGGATAGCCATTGAAACTGAGACCTCACATGACAACCAGTTGTGGCATAATCTATACTGTCATTAACACTGTGGTTTAGTATCATTTCCTGTGTGTCTGCTTATATAATGTTATCACTTGTATTCATAGTCTTTGTCTCTGTTCTAATAGTCACTGTCACAGTTACAGTTGAGATATTGAATCTATAATACTTATACTACAAATGTCGTAACTAGCTAGTAGCTAGTAAGTGAAGCTAAACACAAGCATTACACCAGTGAAACATTTCCTGTATTTCATTGACATTTAAGTGGAAATTTACATCCATACATTTGGGATATCTCCAGCAAAAGATTCATTCTTGAACAAAGTTTCAAACACTACTCTATTGGTTATACTTAGCATTATTTTTCAGTACACCAATTCAATTGCTTTACAATAGCAATACAAATAGCAGTTTCCTGCTATTTGTATAGTTAAAATAAATGGAAATCTCAAACTTAAACAGAGGTAACTAAGGTGAACCAGGAGAATACTTGCGATCTTTGCATTGCGCAGTTTGTTCGCATCGCGTGGTATACATGAAGGGCACAGTGTGAGTGTCCGTGGCATATAGGACCTAAAAGTGAAACAAGTCTTGCGTAGCTAGACCCTTCACCGAACTGCTTCGCTGGGAACAGGTCTGTGGACATGGCCATACCAAATTTGTTCTGCCAGCACATATATTGCGGCGGTCTACCGTTAGCAAATTAGCTGGAAGAGCCCTCCTCTACCACAAATAGAAATTCCTGTACTAGTCAGCCACCCTTTTGACGCAAGGTGTAGCAGTCGTGGCCAATTTGATTCAGGTATAAGGGAGGTGGGGCACTCACCACTTCCACATTCCTCAAGAACAAATATGTAAGGCTATATCCCCAGACACTCTGCAGGCTTCGCGCGTTTCATGGGTGTGACTCCGCCAGACTTAATGTAAAACGTGGCCAGCTCAATGACTCGTTTTGATTAGTGCTGTAGCCCACTACTAGTGCATTCACAGCTAGCATTTAGCTTATCTACACGTGGCATCGCAGAACATTGGCACAATGAGCGGTAAGCTAGCGTGGCCACACCCACTCAGCGGCTTTAACTTAGCGTGAGTAGTAGTAGCGTTTAGGTCTTGATACAAATGTGTGCTAACAAGATGGACATCATTTTGTTATTTATATACATTCTTAATCTAAATATGGCTGAGGGTAAGTGACATTAAAATTAAGTAGTTGTATCTTTAATAACAATGTTATTATTATTGGCAAATCTATGAAGTAGTTACAAAGTAATACCAGTTAGTAAGGCATTCAAAAAATAAAGATAATTTTAAAAAACAAACAACTTAATTGTGTCAGTTATTAAAAATAATATTTTGCAGTAACTGAATATTATAACTTTTTTTGAAACAGGTAATTTAGAGGTAGAAGTCAATGGAATCCCTCAAAAATATCAACATCACTTGGTCAAAATTCCCTACAATGCTAAAGTTACACTAAATTGCAAGTCACAGAATGTGGAATTGCTAACTTTTATCAATACTACTCTAGATCTGGATCAGAATTTTCTGAATGGAGTATCACCACACTTATTTATATCAGCTAATGTTACTATAGATCACTTTGTAGCAAAGAACCGAGGATTTTACAGCTGTGCAACAAATACTAGTACAAAATCATCACTAAGGACACTAGTCACATCAAGTGAGTCTTATTATTATCATTGAGTACACAACAATGCATTCAAGTTATAAAGATTTATTTTATATGTGACATAACTTGCAATATATTACGTAGATATTGTCATGTCATTATGTGTATCATAAAAGACGCAGTTGATTAACACCAGCTTATTACTGAACTCTCTACTTTGTGTACCACCAATTTATTCTATTATGCTCTACCTTGTACTTTGATTAATAGTCTTATAATAATGTAACAAGTTCTTCTTGTTGCTAACTTGTGCTCCTATTTCTGCTGCACTTCAACATTAAACTGGTACAAAGGGTATAAGAAATGTCAAAGTTTAAAATGATAACACTCTTTCAATTCTATTTTTGTCAATCTTTTCATAGAGATAGTTAGAACTCACACCATTAATTAGCTCTTTGTATATACAGTAATTAGAAAAATAATGGTAAGATTTCAAATTTACAAAAATCATCTTAGTTTTACCTGTGCAATTAGTATTGCCATTTGTGTAGAAACACACAAATAAGTTGTGCATCGTGAATAAATACTTAGCTTTATTGTCTAATGAATGTAAACTTCTCAAACTAATGTATATTACAACATTAGAACTACCATTTCTTTAACAACACGTTCAAGTGATTTTGTTAAAGAGTTAAAAATCACATGTTACATTATTACAGGCAAACATGAGGTCAATATAACTGATCTAATGCAAGAAAGATTGGGCAATTCCATTTACACTACTGTATTAGCTCAAATGCTGGAATTCCTGAGCGTTTACTTCAGTGGTACATTAATGGGAAACCTGTGGGCTCCTCAAACACAGTATTTAATGTGAAATATGATGGACTTAATTCATATCTGAGATTCAAACACGATGTTAATCAAACATATGGAACCTTTATGCTCAAAGTGAACGGTACTAAGTGGAAAGACATGTTAAAAATTCCTCATCATCAACAAATATCTAGTTTTTTGGGATCCTCAAAAAATCTTTTAAAGACAATAGTAAATGGAAAAATTCTTTCTGATGTCAAAGCTACTCCTGACTCTGAATTTCATACATCTGTTAATCCATTCCGATCACATAATAAACATAAGCCTACTAACAATAAGTTTTTACCAGGAATAATTCGTTTAGGACAAGACAAGAAACGAAAAACTAAACCAAAAGGGCACTATGGCCATCTAGACTCTATTTTTTCTTCGCAAACCAACTTGGAGGCTAGTGATAATAATAGGAAAATCCTAAAAGAAGCAATTCATGTAGATCAGAACTGGAATCAACAAAGTACCATCGATGAATGGACAAAGCTACCAATTCGTGCTAAATCTATAGACAAGAATATTGACAAAAAATTTATTCAAAGAACACCTATTTCGCAAACTCTCCCACTAGATTTTAGTGAGTTCCACAATATTGCGATAGGAAAGTAATTAATTGCATTATAGCTACTTGAAGTGAATATATGAAACTCTTCACACAATGGACCTTATCTCATAAAAAGTTTAGCACTAATGTTGTGATGCATACAATTTTCTTTTTAAATTAAAATATTGTATACAAAATAATGCAAATAGAATCAAATTAAGTTATAACTACATACACACATCATGCATACATACATACACATAAATACATAATATATCACATATACATACATACATACTTTCATTCATACATACATACTTATATACATACATACATACATACTTCATACAGCATATATACACAAACATACATTCATATGTATTTATGTAGGTATGTATGTATCTATGTATGTATTCACGTATATACATACATACATACATGTACATATATACACACATATGCACATACATACATACATATATACATAAATGCATACACACACACTCGCAGAGACAGACAGAGAGACAGATAGACGGACTGACAGACAGATATTATGTACATTTTTACTATGATGCTGTGCATTTTTTAGATCAAGACACATCCCACGAAAATACTTTTAAGAAGACCTCACCAAGTAGCTTGACACTGAGTAATAAGAACAGCAATACTGGAAAAAATGATGGAGAGGAAGTAGGTCAAGACAGGAAACTGAAGAACCTGTTTAATGAATGGCTTCATAAACAGATACAAGTAAAGCAACCACTGCAAATTGCCGACCAAGAGACATCTGCTGATCATGAACATCAATTGGAAGATAGCAACATACAACACGATGTAAATTCTCATGACAACAATATCCGAAAATCAGACAGAACTCCATCATTAAGTATTCCAACAGATTTGTGTAAGTAGTATGTAGTTTTAGATTACTTTGCACATTTTCAAACACAATTGTTCAATAACTGCAGCCTGATATTGATGCCTATCTAATTGTAAGGAAAATCAATTTAGAAACTGGTGTATATATCATGTAGTACTGGTTTATATTGCTAATTTGGATACACTATATTATATACCCTTGATTACATAAAAAATGAATTGTGGATATTTAGTAATAAGTTTTAATTATTTTGTGGAGGCTAAATGAATAGATATGTTTTGAAATTACAATAAAAATTTAACTAACGTTTGCTTAGATATAAAGTGTTAGCTCTATTAGGAAGTAACCTTAGCCTAAATTATTACATTAGAGGATACTTTGGTTTTCAAAAGTATTAATACCTAATAATATTATCAATACTAGCATCGTTACAAGTAGAAGTAAATGACAAACTCCAGAAATATCATCATCATTTGGTAAAGGTTCCATATGATGCAAAGGTTACATTAAAGTGTGTTTCACCAACTGCCAAGCTAACTTTCGTTAATACAACTTTAGACTTGGATCAAAACTTGTGGAACGGACTGTCACCTTACTTATTCATATACTCAAATCTTACAATTGATCATTTTGCTGTCAAAAATAGAGGTTTTTACAGCTGCACTACAAATGTGACCACAAAATCGTTACAAAGGACACTCATCACAACCAGTGAGTTAGATCCTGAATTGTTGTATTTGATACGGTGTCTACTGAACATGTAGTTTTAAGTATGGAGAGTTACAAAATTGAACTTCAAAGCATTAATTGGATTAAGTCATGCGCTGGCCAGAATGCTAGCAAATGAGATCAGACCTTAGCTACTATGTTGTTAAGCAGTTTCCTACTATATGATAAAGAACTCTCCCCTTGTTGTAAGTATAATAATAAGTGATTCAGTCAACTATGTACTTCAAAAATGTTTGTTTTACTGAAGATGTTATCAGCACTCAGTGCAAATGTGCGAGAGTGTTACAGTGTTCAGTTTGCCTGTCTGTCAGTCAGTGAGTCAGTCATTCTGTCACGGCCACTCCCCTATGCCCTGGCTGTGAACTATGAATAATAGTCAACTTTCTCTTCCCTTAAGGCTGCTTTGTAACCTACCTGTCCTTCCAGTGAGCATCATATTGACACAGCTTTTCATATTGATACTACTCCAAATGAATTAGTTTTTTGGTCTTTGGAATAGTTATCAAGTGTTCATTAATGCTAAGGGTTCGCAGCCTTGGTGCTTCATTATTGTGAAGCAATGCACAGTTGAAATGTGGAAGCAATTTTAAGAATTGATCACACTACCATGAAACAAATATTAAGAACACTCGACCTATTATCCTGAACATATTTACTATTTACAGATACATTTGAAGTCAACATAACGGATCTAATTCAAGAGAGATTGGGCTATTCCATTTATACTACTATATTAGCGAGATACGCCGGTTTTCCCGAGCGCTTACTTCAATGGTACGTCAATGGGAGGCCTGTACGCCCAACAGATACCGTATTTGATGTGAAATACGATGGACTGAATACCTATCTGCGATACAAACATGACGATAATGAAACCTACGGAACGTTTATGCTCAAGGTGGACGGTACGAAATGGAAGGATATATTAAATATGCCTCAATCAAAACAAATTTCAAGTCTCATTGGCTCTTCAAAAACCTTCCTTACAAAAATAGTAACCTAAGTAGTAAGTGGACATCTGCTTTCTGATATAAAATCTACTCCTTTCTCCAAATCTGATACATTGTCAAATGAATTCTCATCACAGACTAACTATAAGCCTACTAACAGAAAGATTTTACCAGAAACAATTCGTTTAGGTCAAGACAAGAAACAGAAAAGTAAGCAAAGAGGTCACTATGTTAGTCAAGACTCAATATCTAGCCCTCTACAGCAAACGGACTCTTGGATAAGCGATAGAAACTATATGAAATCATTTGATCCAAGTTCACCAACTACTCCACTAAGCATAAGTAAGTTGATACCTCAGTCATTACACTAATTATCATTCAATGGTAATAATTATAATTGAAGTGAATATTTTTGTTTCTTTAGGTTCACGGAATAGCAGGAAACAGGAAATGAGGATCAAGGAATGGATGTCCCAATCTTATCAATCTCAAACACCTGATCGCTATTTCAATTCGATGTTTCAACAAAAACGGATGAATTCTAGGAATAACAATTTTGCAACTCAAGAAGAGAAATTGTACAAAACATTTCTTCCTAAACACAGTGCTTCACCACCAACTTCACCTGATTATTGTGAGTTACAATTAGTATAAAACAGGTGAATACTTATAGCTGAATTGAAAATTTAGAAATTCTTACAAGGCAATTACATGTTTGTTGTAACATTTGATTGAATCTTCATATACACTATAATGTATTTAAACAGCACGCCCACAAGTTGAGGGAAAGGACGACTTGCCACATACTGTGAACAAACAAATTGACAGCAATTTTGGAACTGAAACACATCGCTTAGGAGGACAGACTAAAGGACATTCTAAAATGATCAAGGAATGGATGCCGCCTCAACCCATTCCTACTAAAGTACCAAGTGCCAATGTCAATCCAGATTCAATGTATTTTCAACAACAGCAAATGGACTTCAGTAATAGAAACAATTACATTATCTCTCAAGAGAAACAGATACACAGAACACGGGAGCCAGAAGTAGCTGTATCCACTGCAAATTCTTTACCAGATGATTTATGTGAGTGTACACAACTATTAGCTATCTTGGCTGTAATATCAATTGAATAGTAATTCTTAAAGAATATTTATAAACACAATTACTTTAATCTTTAAAATAAAATTCTATTCAAGCGAAGTTAGCTAAAACTTATAACCATGAAATATATGCCTCATCTTTTATTTAGAATTTAAGAATTCAGGGTGTACATTCATTATACATAAATTACTCAATTTTTCATTCAAAATGAAATGTAATTAATATATTGCGACTACTTTACTGCTGTTAGACTGGATAATTTTTTTAAATCTAGTTTTTTATTCTGGTTAAACTATGCAGCACTCCCCCTAGATGGTGATAACAAAATCTATAAAACTGACAGTAGACCAGGTACAGAAATGTTTCATTCTGGCCAATGGAATGATAAACAAAACATGGTCAAGGAAAGGCTGTCTCAACAAATGGAAAGCAAGACACAAAGGCACTATGTCAATCCAATTTTTGATAAAGATTCAAACAATTTTCAATTCCAGCCGGAGGACTCAAAAGAAGACATGACATCTGGTAAGCATAATATTTACCATATGAATGAATTTGTGAAAATTCTAGTCCTTAATATTTAGTAATTATTACATGATACAGAGTGTGATATAGCAGAATATTCACATGAACAGGGTAATTTTATTTTCATGAGCCAGAGGTGAATGAAAAGATAGCCTGAGAGTGAAATGTCCTGCCATATCAAGCTCTGAAATGTGTAATAAGTGTTTTATTCTATTCAAGATATCTTCACTACTTTAGTTTGTACCAGTACCTTAACTCACACCATATGAAATTGGCTGTAGTGGTTCCGCAAACCCCAAGCTGTTAAGTTAGCAAATGCTCTAACCAATTTTGGTAGGCTACTATACACCAGAGGAAGGTAGCTGTAAAAACAGGAAAAGTGTTGAACTTAGCCTGTTGCTATAACCACAGGAGTAATGAACTTGAGCAATACTGCATGAAAAAAACGAGGGTGAAATATCATGAGTTATTTCGTGGGTCAAGTACCTAAAAATATCATAGCGAAGATATCTAAGTTGGAATAAATATATATTATATACAAACATAGTCCAAATATCTAGATGGAGGAATCTTTAGCTTTCAATAGTAATAAATAAATAATAGTATATAAAACTATTCTATAGAAAGTATATGATGATTAGAAATGACAACTACAATGCAATTTCATGTATATGAAAAGCGTACACAATAGTGTGCAGATTTATTGTCATTTTAATACATAATGACATTATTAATACTAGCATCGCTACAAGTACAAGTAAATGACAAACTTCAGAAGTATCATCATCATTTGGTAAAGGTTCCGTATGATGCAAAGGTTACATTGAAGTGTGTTTCACCAACTGCCACGCTACTAACTTTCGTTAATACTACTTTAGACTTGGATCAAAACTTGTGGAATGGACTGTCACCTTACCTGTTCGTATACTCAAATCTTACTATTGATCACTTTGCTGTCAAAAATAGAGGTTTTTACAGCTGCACTACAAATGTGACCACAAAATCATTACAAAGGACACTCATCACAACCAGTGAGTTTGATCCTGAATTGTTGTATTTGATGTGAGTATCAGTCAACTATGTACTTCAAAAATGTTGGTTTACTGAAGGTGTTATTTGCCCTTAGTGCAAAAGTGCGAGAGGGTTACAGTACTCAGCTTGTCTGTCAATCAGTCAATCAGTCAGTCATTCCATCACAGGATCTCGAGGATGTCAGCCTCCCAAATTTGAAACAGGCATGAAAATGTTGCACTGGAAATTTTAGGTCTTATTTTAGTTTTGATCTATTGTTTTTAGAAAAAAGCTAGTTATTTATTAGGCTGTACGATCTTAAGCGTTGGTTAGCAGCACCCCTTATAGTCACACTGTATTTACACGAGCAATTCATTTCTTTGATGCCCGCAGTAGTTATGCATTACATTATACTCAGTGGTTTACTTGAGTGCTTGGAATTTCCCATTGAAACTACTGGCGAGGTGAGTGTTGCTTGTAAGTTAAGCTTCTCATATAAAGACAGCATTAATGTCTACAGTTTCACTGCACGAGTTGCATATGGACTTGCTGAAGCTTTATATGTCGACGTGTGCTAACTTCACATAGGCATGGCTATTCATATTGTTACTACTCCAAATCAATCGTTCTTTTTGCCTTTGTAATAGCTGGTAAGTGTACTGTAACGCTGGGTGTTCGCACCTTTGGTGCTTGATATTGTGAAGCAATGCACAGTTGAAATACGGAAGCAATTTTAAGAATTGATCACACTGCTATGAAACAAATATAAATATGCATGCTAAACATGTGTACTATTTACAGATAAATTTGAAGTCAACATAACGGATCTAATTCAAGAGAGATTAGGCAATTCCATTTATACTACTATATTAGCGAGATACGCCGGTTTTCCCGAGCGCTTACTTCAATGGTATGTCATGCAAAATATAATATTGACTATGATTACTAACAGAAATAGTGAAAAATTCATCATTTCATAATAATTTCACTTGTTTTATTGCAGGAGGAATAAAGTTGCCCAGTCAGTTGTTAGATAGTTAAACAAAACTCTAATGGTAGACATTTTAAATTATTGTGTGTATTTTAAATAAAATATTAATGGGGCAGCTATAAATTTGTCAAGGGATTTACTTTGATGGGCTAAATGAACATGCCTACACTATTAATATTATGGTAGGTGTAACTCTCCTCAGACACTCTCTAGCCACAGTACTTGTGGTTTTTTAGTCACTACCCAGTTGGTCATGTCAGTGCTCAATAACTAGATGCATGAAACGATAGTTAAATCACATTTATCGATGAAATGATACACTAACTTCACTCCATTATTAAATGGTACACATACACAAGATATGACAAGCATTCATAAAACATCAATTTATAATGATACACACAAATTAACATACACATACATATAGGAAAGACACACCTAGGAACAAAACCACACTAACAACTTGAAGCAACTTTACAAAAAAGAAAATTGGGGTCAACAAATTCACTATACAGCTAATTTAGAATTGGAAGCACTTTTTAAAGTTATAATACACTCCTATTTTCATTTCTAATATAAGGACAATAGAAGTTAAGTTATAAAATATATTCATAGCAGATTAACTTCTTCCAATTATTGTTTCAAACCAAACCATCACTAAGTTATAACTAATGTAGCGATAGTCTTTCTTGTCAACCAAGTTCTAATAAACGGATACCAATTTATCTCACTAGCTCATGGTTTGGTAAACAATTATGACACCACAATCATTAAACCTGAAAGGGAAATCAAGTCCTTCAGTTTATAACACTTACCATATTTAGAGGATAATAGAGATCTGGCACTTGGTCGTCAAACTATTTGTAAAATCACCAGCATTACCTGCTACTATAAGTGTGATACTTATGTTCACTACAAATTTCAATTGGCCAGAGGGTAGTAACTTAAAAAAAAAATGAACTTCTGATCAGCTTTGAAGTTTTCTAGGAAGTTTAATTGAGTATCCTTGGAAAAGACCATTTTTATCATGAATTTAACGTGATGTTTAGACTGGAAGGATGTGAACAATAAAATCCTAAACATGCCAGGCATACATGCTTTTGTCATGTATTTCAGGACGGCCAGGTGAACTGCACTTGCCGGATAACTTATGAAACTCAGCACTTAATATTATAACATATCAATTCTTGAGCAAGTACATTTCAACATCAGACAGGCCAGAACAGATGATGTTCTCATTAGCGCCTATTCATGATAAAACTCCAGCAATGAAAATGGTGATATTGAATGCATGATACAAAACAGTATAATCAATGATTCAGCAAATATAGCAGCAAGATGTTGGTGACTGTTATTTTTATCACAGGTAAGCAACGAAAGGAATATAGCTAAAATATTTAATATTTCAACTATATAATTATTCACTTCACAATTATAAATACAGAATTGGAGTGTTTGTTCGCTGGGTGGTTGTCGTAGCTCAATGGCAGAGTGCTTGTGTGCTGTTCAAGCGGCCCTGGGATTGATTTCCAGTGGCGACCAAATATTTTTAATTCTGTATTGTTTAAAAAGCCTGTGAAAGAGAGAGAATACATCTAATATATAATTATTCCATCCGTAAGGTTGTTATTTGGCATTTGTTGTCTAATTTAGGCTGGGAGAAAAGACATCACCTTAGAACTTCTTGCTGATGTAGCTTAGGTATAACTTTGGCATGTAGTCCTATTGGCACAATGACTTGGTTTCTTAAAATCAGGCTATTCCTGTGTGCTGCTATTATTTTTACTTAAAACCTACGTCCTCTGTACATAAGCCAACATCAGATGGCACTATATTTCCAGTGCTGAATGCATACAAAGATGAGTACAGTCGAGTACCCCCACAAAACTGTAGAGAACCAAATGCATGTAGTTGCAAATTTACTTGTTATCAGAGATACCCTGTTTACATGGGGAAAGTGATTCCCCCACAGAGTATGGCCAAAGTTCAGGGGATCCACGCTTTCTGCCCACCCCACACATTTTAAACGTTAACATTAGCTCAAGTGCAATGACAAAAAAAATCAATTTGGTGCAATGCTCTATTTTGAACACTTTGCAGCAGTTGGACGATTTAAATGATCTCCAATTACCAGAAATGTTTAGAACAACATACTGTACAGTATCCTTCCTTTCAAGAATCAAAATCTGTCTGATCTTTTGCCAGTCTGATTTGTTTATAGATATGATTACATATAACAACTCAAGTTAAATATCTAGTATCTTACAGTTTCTTTAGCCTCATATTAGTTTCTTTAGTCTCTTCTAGTAACTTTAGTCTCTCTTCCGGTCATTTTAGTCTCTTCTGCAGTTTCGTTAGTCTCTTCTAGTTTCTACAGTCCTTTTAATCTCTTCTAGTCTCTATATCTGTTCTAGTCTCTATATCTGTTCTAGTCTCTATATCTGTTCTAGTCTCATTTGTCTTTAGTCTTTTCAGTCTCTTTTAGCATCTTTAGTCTTGTTTAGTCTCTTTTCGTCCTTAATTTTCCAGCCTTTTGAGTCATTTCTGCTTTTAGGAGTAAGACTATAGGCACAGGAGCTCCTACAGGTGACTTATCTCCTTGCAAGAACGTTGTAGTGAACAACCTTGTTTTTTTTTTTCAGTCTATATTCAATTTTTTCTGTTCATGAAGATAAGCTGTGATATCTAAGACAGTATACGGTAGTACTTAGTGTAATGAAAGTGATATGGTTTCTTACTGGGGCTTCCATTGGCTCTGGTCTCTTGATGCCTGGAAGTATTCTTACTAAAGTTAACTTACTACATAGGGGTAGGAACTGGGGTGGCCAGGGTGGCCAGGGCCACTCTAACTGGTGCATCAGCAGGAAAAAAATTGGTTTGCTGAGTTTTAATTCTAACTTGGTTTACAATTCTGTACCAGTTGCTATTAGGCCAGCTGCTAAAGTCCCTTGCAGTCCCTCATTCCAACTTTACCCTGCTTCAAAATAAATGGCCATTTATTCAGTCTGTTTTGCTTCCTAAAGAATTGAAAGACTGGCTACAGTTCATATTTTAAAGTTAGCTGACTATGTTTACAAACTTCACGTAATTCCATTATTAATTTTTGTATTTTAACCTTTAGTTAAAGTCCCTTTATAATATACTAGAAGCACATTAATTAACAAAATGTTAATAGTTTATTTTATCTCCATGAAAACTGCAGCATGGCTTAGAACTATATAATTAGTTAACTATCCCTAAGGCATTCTTCAAGATGCCCCATAGGCTGAAAACAAAATCTGCTAGTGCTTTTGCTCCAGGGAGGGTGGAGGGTGGGGGGGGGGGCAGTAGAATTTTTTTACTAATACCGCTAGCAGATTTGGTCAGACTGGACCAAAAAACCTCCCAAAAAACCTCCCGGACAAAATTTCCTGTGACACTGGTCTGACCGGCCGGTTCCGTGTAGTGCCCCATCTTGTGTCACTTCCTTTGTTGGACCTCGACTAGCAAATGAAACACTTCACTCACTTTTATCATGCAACATCACTGACACAGGAGCTACTGATGGTACCTTAGTCACACCCTACTAGCAGCTGGTTACTCACCCATTCAGTATGTCGGGCACCGCAGAGCAGCTATTATGGTGACTAGGACAGGTATGGAGGAGTCACTATCTAGAAACTGGAAAGATGCCGCAGTATGGCCTTCTTTAGGTATTATAGAACTGAAGTCAGATCTTGTTGAAACATAGGGTTGCTGGTGAGTCTTATCAACTAGAGACAAGCAACGCAACTTCTTCAGCTGGGGGGAGGGCCTCATTGTTCAAGCATGTACAGTACATTCCTATGCACTGAATCGATGGCATTACAGTAGAACCACAGTAATCCTATAATGCTAAGTGTATATCTGTTTTGACTTGATTTGCCTCCCCATATATACTTATTAACAAATTCCTTTCTCAATCATATTGGTGATACATAAATATTTGAAATCATAGTAAATGGTCAGCAATAGGAAAATACATTGATGTGTAGTTTTTAAGTACAGATATAGCAAAAAAAAAAATTAATAAGTTCCAAAGTATTTAACTCTACGTGAATTAATTGACACAAATTGTTTTGCTATGGCATGTAGGTCTAGTGCATCAGTTTCAGCTTGATGTATGTACAATAGTAATAAATTGTTAAGTCTGCTATGTGACATCGTACTGCGTAAAAATGTTTTTAGCCATCGCAATGAAGAAAATGATCTCTCTGCTAGCTGAGGTGACTGGAAATGTGAAATAAATTTTTAAAAGCTTAGCAATTTCACTCAACATCCCTTGAATAATATGATTTTCTTGCATTATATCTGCTACAGTTCTCACATTAGTAACTTTCAAGATACCTGTGTTAGCGGTCTTAATGGCATCTTTGAGCATAAGTAGTTGAGCTTTCATGCGATCTTGATCGAGGTCATTGTTAAAAAAATCTTGATGTCATCTGAAATTTGGACTAGTTTTCCATTTGATGCATAGTGACTCAATGGTTCTAATCATAACAAAATCACTCTGCTCAAACCTTCTGTCTACTTCACCAAGAGCCAACTCAAGCACCTCAAAGTATGCATGACGATACTTTTCTTTAGGACAAGTATAAACATGACCACTTGATCCTTTATGAAATCGCCGTGGCACTTTTCTAGGTCTACACTAAACTGGTTCTTCAGTTAGGTCTTCAGATTCATGCAAAACAGTATCATAGAAGCAGTCAAACTTTTGTTCAGTTCTGAGAGACTTTAAATATGAAGAAAGAAGTGTAGCTCCTTTAATAGCTTCTTGAATTGTTATATCTTTTGATTGTAAGTTGATTGACAGTTGTTCAGTAGCAGAAAAAATTAAATAACCAAGCTTTAAACTAAACAAAGTGTCAAATTTCTCCATCTTGCTCAGCCTCTTTGGAGAAAACTTAATCAGCTGAACTAATTCGTAAATGAAACTCATAACATTTCTGAGAAGATCACACTTGTACGTCACATCTTTCAAGCATAGATTCAAGCTGTGACCTAAACAGTGTACATAAAGGGCTTTGCTGGCTACTCTTTCTACTAATGCTTGAACACCATTTCTGATACCACTCATATTGCTTGCACCATCAAAATCCTGACCTCGACAATTAGCAATTGGCAAAGAACATCGAATTAGAATGTCTTTAATGGCATCAAATATAGTTTCAGCTTTTGTATTAGGCAATTGCACAAGACCTAAACAGTCTTCATGTATGGTATAACCTGAATCAACCCAGCGAATTGACAAAGACATATGCTCATTGTGAGAAATATCTGTGGCTTCATTTGCTATAATGGAAAACCACACAGAAGATTAAATATTGGCTAATTTTTCTAAGAACAGCCTGACCCATCATATTAATTATTTCATTAATGATAACGGGAGATATATACTCTTTCTTATGGATCCAAGCATTCATTTCTTGGCAATCCCTGGACTGCAATAAAAGCAAATGAAATAGATTTCCCTCAAGTGATTGTACATCTTCATTATGGCCATGAAGAGGTAAGCCTTGCCGAGAAAGTACTGTACACCAAGTATGACCTTCAGCAACATTTTTCTATGAAATTGTTGGTTTGCCAAAATCACAGAGCTTAGTTGAGCATGCAATCCTACACTACTGCTCTTTGCTGCTAACTTCAGAGCAGCTTCTTTATGCATACTGGAATTTTCATGCTCACGGAATTTACGAAGTGCATTTTTCCACTTATGAAAGCCGTCTGACACAAAGGCAGGCTTCTGGTGCTCTGAGAAAGTAATTAAACCTTGTTGTTGAGCATTGCGACAAGTGACACAAAATACTCTGTACTTCGAGGTACATACAGTGATCTAGGGATGATTCTGATACCAGCTTGATTGGATTTTTCTTGAGTGACTTTTATTCTTGTATGAATCATTTACCTTGGAATGACTTACATCATGTGGCTGATGAGGTGTGTTAAGATCAGAACAACATGGACACTGACAAGGAGTATTCTCAGTATTAACTGCACCGCCTTCAGAGACCTCTTCATTAACTTCAGTCTCAGAGTCTGGTTCAGGGTGGCTATGCTTTTCTGAGTCCTCACAATTTGTGGCATCAAACTCTGATATTTTCAGTTAATTTTATCACTGTAAACAAACTTAGGTGTAGTATGTATTTACCTTGTGATCTTGAAGATTTCACTTGCACACTAAAGTAACTTCCCAGCTTCTTCTGTTTAAGATTCAGTGACCCTGATATACCTGCTTGGCACCACAGTCTAGAGCTATGTAAGCAGCTGCTTGCAGAACTTCTATGCTGAGTCAACAATAAAAGTCACAGTCTGTGTTTTGTAGAGTTTATACCAAAAAGACTGTAAATTAGTCTCAAACTAGAGAGCACAAGAAAATGCAAACTATGTGTGACTAAGAAACTAGGCTACTGCAAGAGATTGTACTGGCCTTAAAAGATCAGAAATGACATAAGCTAATTAATCAATATCTCTTTTACAACTGTCTCCAGCAGTCATCTAAGGTCTCCACTAGTCTCTTACTTAATGTCAACAGGGCTGAGCTACAAAAATGGGGGGGGGAAGTGGGTCGCTTTATGGACGAAATGTACTGAAATTCTCTAGGCATTCTAGATTATGGGCTACAGAAATTAAGTAAGTGCCGACCAAATCAGCATCAGCGGACAGTATCAGCCAAGCTGATTTGGTCGCCCAGACCTTATTTGAGTCCAGACCAAATCCTAAGTGACTTCAGCCTATTGGTCAATTAGCGACGGAGGCTAGCCTCACCACAAGACTCTATAAGTTTAGCTCCAATAAGATGTCTACGAAATTGGCCTCCTTTTTGCCACAATCGCAAGCTTAATCAATTAGCTGTGATGTGAGTGGGTTACTAAAATAATACAAATCGGTTTGTTAGGTAGGCAATTGCTTGTCTGAAGCGCTCAGTAATTAGAAATTGGTGGTCCTGGGTACATTGCCCAGTGCTGGCCAAGAAATTTTCCATTATTCTGTTGACAGTATGACTGGTAGCATAGCAATACCCATTATGTATAAATAGGGATTATGAATGATTAGTTTGTCATTTGGTTGTTGAAGCTTGATCTCACAGTGCTTGGGGGTTTAATTCTGGTGAATGCCCACATAATATTTTTATTGTGCATTTTTAAATAATTACTGTGAAAGAGAGATTGCATCTAATGATTTTCATTAGCTGTTATTGTAACTGAGTTTAGTGGCTGAGGCAGGTCAGAGCTATGTGTCCTAGCAACAGAATTGTACTTAATTGAAAATCCATCACCCATAATAGTCAAGTCACTAATTAAAATGTTAACCTGGTGTTTGTATAATGTAAGTGAAAAGTTTAAAAAAACAAAGACTTTTAAGCTTCCCTACAATTACTACAACATTTTTATATGAGGGCTAGGCTAAAAAGTGTGGTATAAACACTCTTTTCCTACTCAAAACGTTAGGCCAAGTGGTTACTATTGTAACGATCAAACCTTTTGCCTTACATAATTAAAAACAGGACAAAGCAAACTCGCCCCGTTTATTTTGTTAATTTATAATCAGAATGACTTGTTTATAGTACACAAGTTGTCATTAGTGGGAAAAGTGATTTAGTCAAATTTAAAATGTTTTGTGAATTACTGTGGGCAATGGCTCACTCGTAATGTGTGCTGAAGCAGCACATTACTAGCGCATGCTAACCTTTAGTGTATTTCACGAGGCATCGCTGAACATTGCTGTGGGGCAAGCTAGCACGCCACACACACTCAGCGGCTTTAACTTAACTTAGCGTGAGTAGTAGTAGCGTTTATCTATTTATCTCGTGATAAAAGTGGGGTAACAAAAATGGGGATCATTATGTTGTTTATATTATACATTCTTAATCTAAATATGGCTGAGGGTAAGTGACATTAAAATTAAATAGTTCTATCTTTAATAATAATAATAATAATAATAATAATAATAAAACTTATCATTATTATTGGCAAATATATTAAATAAATAATAAGTAATACCAGTTTTTAAGATATAAAAAAATAATTAAAAAAATAATTAATTGAATCAGTTATTATACTTCTTTGTAATGATTGAATATTTTGTCATGTTTCACCATTGATATAATAGAATTTACCCTTATTGAAAACGCTGAGTAGCCAATACAAAGCTGGGCACTGTAACAATACAGTGCATATTTGATTTTTTTTCAGCTTTCTCTTTTTTTCTGATGTGTTTAAAATGATAGCTACTGACATGGAACTGTAATATTGTGGGGACCACGACTCCTCCCTCTCCCCCGGTGAAGATCAAGAGAAGAGGCGGCCATAGCCGTGAATTCGTTAGTGAACTTTGGACTTAGTAGTTTAGGTGGGCAAATAGTGCCTAGTCATTGTATAGTAGGTGTGGCCTGGGCTCATCTATATAAGCCCAGGACACACTGAGTCAGTTGTTTTTTCTTGTCAATTTCCGTTTGAGTTGTGTCAGTCTTTTTGTCGTTGTTTTATTACTTAAAACCTCGCTAGGGGAAAGGGCCTGGATAGCTTAGCTACTCAGGGCACGACGAGGGATAGAGAAGAACCTGGTGGCAGTAACTACTGTGACTGGTTGGGGACCGACGCCTGACCGTCCGACAGTAATATCTGCAATAGACACCATTAGGACCCTAATCAGGAAGTTGGAGTCAGTAATAAGACTTTTACTAATCTTCTAGAAGTATATCCAATAGAAAGCACATGAAATTGTTTAGTAGTTACTGCAGGAAAATAATTGTGCATTATTCAAAGATGATGACAAATGTAATTGATGAATTAACATTCAAGGTTGTTCAGTTTGCATTATTACAATGGATCTCTTAAGCTGATTAAAGTTTTATTAAACTTCTAGTCATGTACCATACCATAACAGGGATCAAGATCATAATGCTTATTGCATTTACTAGTACATTACACACAAAATTCAATTGTTGTTGTATAAGTAACTACATAATAAAAAACAACAAACAAATTGCTTTTTTTTTGGTTAATTAGTAATTGGAATGTGACTTGTTTATACTTCACAGACTATCATTACTGGAAAATAATTTTTAGTCAAATTGAAAACGTTTTGTGAATTACTGTGCTGCAATGGCTCGCTCAAATGAGTGCTGAAGCACATTACTACTGTGTAGCTAACCTTTAGCTATTTACACAAGGCTTCGCTGAACACTGGTGGTATGGGGGACTAGCTAGCAGGGCCACACCCACTAAGCGGCTTTAACTTAGCGTGAGTAGCAGTAGCGTTAATCTTGTGATAAAAAAGTGCAGTAACAAAATGGCGATCATTTTGTTATTTCTATACATTCTTAATCTAAATATGGCTGAGGGTACGTGACATTAAAATTAAATAGTTAATAATTATTATTATAATAATAGTAATAATAATTATTATTAGTTTTCTTCTTCTTATTATTATTATTATAAAATTATTGTTGGCAAAAAATATCCTCGATTTTCAATTGTGTTACCCCTGATAGTCTCTTTCGCTTCACTTGCTCGCCAATAATATAGTTTCCAAAGCATAAATCAGTAGCAAAACCGATACATTGTCTAATTGAGTTCCATATTGTAAATAAAATGTGTTTTCAACTGCGCAGCAGCTTTCTTTGAATTTTTAAATTTTATTACATATTTTGTCAGCATAAATATTGAATTTATAATTATAATTATAATTTTATTTTTTTACTGCAGGAGGAATAAAGTTGCCCCAACTGGATGATAGATAGTTAAAGAATACTCTAATAATAGACATTTAAATGACTTATTACTGTGTATATTTTGATATTTAATTAATGGGGCAACTTTAAAATTGTTGAAAAGTTTGCTTTGCTGGGCTAATCACATCTATAAAATTGACTATGGAATCAGAGGAAGATAGTAAGCTACCTTTTCTGGATTGTTTATTGAAGAGAGAGAGAGTGATGGTAGGCTTACATTTCCACTGTGTACAGAAAACCTACACACACAGATAGATACCTTCACTTTAAGTCTCATCATCCTAATCATGTAAAGAGAGGAATAGTGAGAGGCTTGTATCAGAGAGTTAGTAGGGTAACTAATATGAGTGTAAACTTAAGGAAGAAGAGAAATACTTACACAAAGTACTTCAATGCAATGATTATGACAATGCAGCCATTAGGGCAGGCTCTAAACAGTTACCTCCTAGAGATCACACAGATACTGTACATGGAATGGCTTGATTTTTACTATTCCATACATAGCAGAATTGAGTGAGAGTATTAAGAGAGTGTGTAGAGACTTTGACATCAAAACAGCATTTAAGTCAGGTAAGACACAATAAGGTCACACATCTCATCAAAGTCAAAGTTATACTGTATCCTTTAGTACCCAGTTATCCCTATAGTAGTATGGCCTGCAGCTGTGGTAAATTATATACAATTCAGTCATTCTAGGCTGAAACAATTATAATAACAGCAATTTTTCTCGTTCTAACAGCCAATATTGTTGATTAATACTTAACTAAACGTTTTGAATTCGAGAGTTCGACCTCAGTTGACCGAGGACTTTGGCAGAAGCTAAACGACAGGTTAAGTTTTAATGAACATTGGCTGTTAGAACAAGAAAATTTGTTATTATACATGTATATTAAAATTATATCTAAGTGAAACCATAGAGTGAAAGAACATCAGGATGCTTGTAAGAGAGGTGATGAGAAGTTATCAGCCATTGCTGAACATGCTTGGCACGGAGTTCACCCTATTCAAAGGGAAGAGATAGAGTTGTAGAAGAGCTTGTAATAATCATGAGTTAAAGATCAAGGATGAATTACACATACAGATGACACCAGACAGCAACAAGTTTAACACAGATATAAGTTTAGAGCTTCCAGATTGCTGGCTGTCTATGTGCTGCATGCAAATCACCCTATACTAAACAGTAGACGTACCCAACAGTAATCTTGCTTGGTTAAATGTTTACTTTATGGTGTTTTTTTTACTAAGCCGTAGGTATAAAACACAATAATTTCACACACACTGGTTCACTAAAAATAGCAACTAAAGACTATTCTCGAGACTTGATTATAGGACAATGAATTTTAAAGCAAAATATGGTGCCATGTGCATACCTCATCGCTTTTGGTGTGAAGTACACACCAAATTGAATGTGAGTTCATTTCTCAAGGAATAGAGAGTATCTTTATTTACAATAGCTTCAAAACTTGAAGCTGATCAGGCTTAATTAAAGACCACCCCACCTCCTGTTCAATAAATTAGTCTTGATCATTAGATTGGCCTGCGCCACATAGGTACTGCGACCAGATTTGGAGCCACATAATAACTCCAGTACAATCCGATTACTCTCGCAAGCCAGACCCTTTACCTAGTAGCTACACTGGGAATGGGGGTTGCATCTATAATGCTGGCCATGCTGCTGCACTTCATTGGCATCCTTGGAACTTTACAGCGGTAAAAGTGCTGAGTTTATAAACGTTCGAGTGTAGTGCATCCATGAATTTGATGTTTATGTAATAAGTTGATTGGAGTTATATGTGACAGGCTCTGGAAAAGGTGGTACAAATTCGATCAACACAAAGTTTTGCAGTATGGCTAAAATGATGTTTAGGTTAAATAATTTAATATAATCTGCAAGCTTTCTTTCACATCTGGACAAAGCTTGAATGTTGAATTCAGTTGACAAGCGGTTCAAATAGCTTCTTATACTTAACCGAACAATTGCATCAAAACAGGAATGACTTTCAGAGCATTGTATTTAAGAGAACAAATACGTTACAACAACATGTTCAGAATCAGCAGGTATGTAATTTACATAGTTTACTGAAATAATCGTGCTTTTCCTTATATGTCGTGATTAAGTTCCACTGGAACAAATTCAGGGAATGCGTTGTCCAGACCTTCTTTCCCCGCTTGCGGTTAGGAAAAGGGTCTGGCTTAGGAGACCAGAATCCAAGTGGAGCTCTCAGCTGTCCTTCTCCCACGCCCACATAAGGATGGAAACGGATAGACTACAGCATACTAGTGTGAAAGGCAAAATGAAGCTCGGAATGGCAAAAGAGTTGCGTAACAGAACCAATGCATCATGTGATGTCAGGTATTCTAGTCTCTCCCCCATCCTCACTAGAGCCTCAATCTTGTCATCCAGGGCCGCTGATATAGACTCTACTCTAGTGGGGAACCCAACAAGGTGGCATGGGCGGGATCAACCACTTTAGAACCTGGAATCTGTGTGATGATTGCCTCGTATGGAGTGGTCATGACAGATAATCTCTGACTTGCTGTTGTTTAGAAATAAACCTAGCTTCTCAGCATCCTAGATCACATCCAGGTCATGCAGGATGTCCTCACAGGAACCACCCAACGAGATGTCATGTGAGACAAAAAAGGAGAGGGCCCAAAGGATCTCCCTGTTGGACTCCTTCTGCTGAGGAAATGGTTCTGTCACCCCAACGAAGCTGAGTATGCTGTGTGAACTAGCGGATAGATAGAAGGAGCATGGGAACGGATAGCTTCCAACATACTATCCCGGCGGATTGAGTTGAACGCATTGCTGAAATCCAGTTTCACTATGGCGTGCTCCGGGTCTAAGTTAGAAAGGAACTTCCTAGCAGCATGCACTGCAGCCTCTGCACCCCCACTTACACCATATCCAAGTTGGTGGGGAGCCAGCAAAGCAGCCATATCACCCACAACAGAAACCCAGCAACTTTAGCAACCAAACATCTCAGGGTGCATCCTACAGCAATTGGCCTGACGCCCCCACATTTCTTTTGAAGAGCCACTAAGGGGGCCCCCAAAAAGAAGGGTCTGCCCTCCTCAGGAGTGCGGCCATCAAGCACTAGAGTAGCGAAAGCTACCAGGGCAGAAACAAAGGGTGACTCTTCTATATCATCTACCGAGGCAAGGAGATCCTTGAGATGTTGAAGCTGTAGTTTGTCTAGACCTCCGGCCGAGCCATTTGGAAAGGATCGAATAGCCCTTGAGATAACGCTGGCCAGGATATCAAAGGTTGCACGTGGGGTGACTGAGGAGGGGATTGTAGAGTCTGGATGCTATAGGTGGATGCTTTGATTGTAGAGTGGAAAAGGTACTGTCATCATAATCAGCCAGAGTCTCATTGGAGCTTGCCAAACGTATTGCATCTCTCAAATCACCTGCATCAATCTTCCTGGAAACCCGTCTGGCCAGGGTTTCCATAGGGTCCCGGCGCTTCTTGATCTTAGACTGCCTGGGCTTGCTTGGTCTGGAAGGGGGGTGCTCCTCCCTAAGCTGGGTCTTTAGACTGCTGGCTAAAGGCTCATTAGGACTACCTTTATCTGGGAGCCTGAGACAATTGGTAGCGAAACTGAAAAGTCTGTTCCATGATGGCACATCATTCCAACACACAACTTGTTCCAATGTGGCTGTCAGCTTGCAACAACACAGCTCCCTAGCAGCCTTGGGGATTCTTTTTACAACTGTGACATCAGGCAAACACTCCACTACTCCCTGGTGAGCTTCAATTGGAATAGGCACTGGAGATTCCGATGGCTGTGACTGGCTGAGAGGGTTATCATGGTCTTGAGGTTCACTATTGTTGCTATTGATGACTTTAGGTGGCTTCCCTGCTCTTCTGCCTGCTGGCCCATGACTTCTAATAACACCAGAACTTGTCAGACATATCTTCCTAAGGCACACTGAACACACCGCCAGTCCTGCATGGTCACTAATTTTGTTGTATAATTGACAGTTTTAAATTTTATTGCACTACTACTAATTCTTAGTAGAGGAAAGTTAGGCAGAGCGTTAGGCAAGTGTATTTCGATAAAATGAGATATGTCAAATAAAGTGAGGCTGGCCAATATATTATACCAAACCTGCCAAAAGGTGAGGTGAGAAATAACATGGATGAACGTGTGTGCATAGGTATGGGTTGAATAAATTCAGGTTGTGTGAATGTAAGTACATGAATAAGATGAGTGTGAATAAATGAAAATGCATTAGGGTAGGGTTACATGGACAAGTCTAGGGTAGCATGAATAAGTTTGCTTTATGTGGGAGGAAATCATTCTACCACAGAACTCCCCATCAGATTTGTCCTCACTCAGGTACTTGACGTCAACATTGAAGACCATGTAAAGCTTGCGTTCTGTGAGCGTTTTTATGCCGTGACGACGTAAGCAAGCAATCGCAGCTCAACTGTGGATCACGACTTCAACGTGAGTAGCTTTGTTTTGTTTGACGTGCCACCCAGACTAATGGGTGACGAAATTGCAGAAAGAAATTATTTGAATTGAATCCCCCTAAGCAGGAAGGGAGTAATTCTTGTTAGTTGCAGAAGCAGCAGATACATCTAAGAATTATTTTGACTCATTTGCACATTGCACAAAAGTACAAAGTTCTGCTAACACCACTTTGTAATAGCTATACACATTATCTTTTTCACAAGCACAGTCTGATCTCACTAATTTGAGCAAATTCTATTGTTACAAATACATTCCACTCGACAAAAATCCCATAGCTAGTTAATGTTATTTCAACTCCTACCTCTCCATTTATTGATTGTCGCTCTATTAGTCTCATTCTCTTACTGAATATAACAGCATCAACCATTAAATTTATATAAAAAAATTTGATAAGCATGTAAAAAAACAAAACAAAACAAAAAAAAACAAAAAAAATACAAAAAACAAACAAACAAATAAACAAACCCAAAAAACGACATAAATCCAGTTGGAAACTTGAGCTAAAGTTTTAATCAACATAGAACTAGAACTAAGAAAATTTGCTAGTATTACAAAATCATTTCTCAGAACAAACACAAACTTGCTGGGAAAATTAAAATCGAGTTATGTATTAGTATAGCTTGTGTAATGAAATATCGAGTTATGTATTAGTATAGCTTGTGCAATGAAACATCTAGTTAGGTATTAATATAGCTTGTGCAATGTAATATCTAGTTAGGTATTAGTATAGCTTGTGCAATGAAATATCTAGTTAGGTATTAGTATAGCTTGAGCAATGAAATATCTAGTTATGTATTAGTATAGCTTGAGCATTGAAATGTCTAGTTATGTGTTAGTATATCTTGTGCAGCAATGAAATATCTAGTTATGTGTTAGTGTAGCTTGTGCAACGAAATATCTAGTTATGTATTAGTATAGCTTGAGCAATGAAGTATCTAGTTATGTGTTAGTATAGATTAAGCAATGAAATATCTAGTTAGGTATTAGTATAGCTTGTGCAATGAAATGGGTAAATACAATCAAGTAAGAGAAGCTAAATATGCAAGAGAAACTCACCCTAGTCTCAGCAGAGCCTTCAATTGCAGTACTCCCATACTACTCAGCACCAAGCAAAACTACCTACCCACAAACAGCCCGTGTAAGTGCTATAAACCTTTCCACATGCGTACTTCAACGCGCAGAAAGTTAGCGTGGCCACACCCACATACATATAGACCTTGAGAGTTCGCGTGATTGGTACTAGTAGCGTCTATCTTATAAGTGAAAAGTGCCGTAACAAAATGATGATCATCTTGTTACTTATATATACTTTTACACTACACATGGTTGAGGGTAAGTAACATTAAAACAAATCACAGTATAGCTAAAATTATTTCTATTTATGTAGTATTTTGTTGGTCTGGGAATGGTTAATTGTTATTTAACTGAAAACATTAAAACTATATCTTAATTTCGCAAGATATCATAGCTAAGCATTAAAAAAAAAGTCAGTTGAATTTAATGTAAAAAGTAAAACTAAAAGATTCAAAATAGCAAATGTATCCTAGAGAAGATATAACAAAAAGTAGTTTGGATCTGTACACTTAGCCACTGTATAGCTAATAATTAAGACATGGTAATATCAAGTAACCTTCACGGTAGTGCTATTATATCTTGATTTAAACCTCGCTTTTGACTTTTTAAGTTCTTACTAAAATCTTTATGTAGATCTAGCTTTAGCTATCCTAAATGGTGTCTAAATTGGTTCATAATTTGAATAATACTGGTGGTGTTTTACCAGCTGGTGATTACAAAATTATTTCTTGGACCAAATACCAATTTTTTGGCATTACCTATAAGTTAGGTATCAGTATAGTTTGTGCAATGATAAAGGTAGATTTAATTGTGGTCTTTATAATGGAAACTAAACATGCAAGACACACCCACTACCAGTGAGTGTGCCTTGCATGTGGTAGTCTCAGAGAATCTTCATTTGTAGCAGTTGACATAGTATTCAGCACGAGCAGAACTACAGAGGGCAGCAAGAATATATTAGCTTACCTGACTACAAAGTACTCTCAGGAGGCGCTATATAAAAAATGGGTCGAAATACAAAAACCAAATCTCCAATAACATAAAATTCTGAGTAGTTAATAAAACGATTAATAACTTGTAATTTTCAATAACATTGCGTGGTGGACAGGCTATCACTAAACAGACTGGACCACTAGTATATAACACTTTCCGGTGCGCTGCACAGTTAGGGTTTAACAACGCGCAGAGTTAGCGTGGCCACGCCCACATAAAGGGCTCGGAGTTTGCGTCATTAGTAGTTGTAGCGTTTATCCTAAAAGTGAAAGTGCGGTAACATGATGATTTTGTTACTTATTTATACTTTTACGCTGCATCTAGTGGTAGGTAAGTTACATTGATATGAAGGACTTTAAAGATAAGATATAGCTAATACAGTATATATTAATTTGTAATAATTGGCAATATGAAATTCATTGGTCTCGTTAACTTTGCTATAGCTAATAAATAATATTATTTTAGATTATAATATCGAACTAGCAATTTGCCTGGGCACATAGTGTTAGTAGATAGACACTCTTGTGGCTTGTGCCTATTCTCCTAACTCACTATTAATGTGTGATGAAGCAATTATCAGAGGACTTTATCAGCCCCAAGACAGCCCGTTCACCTCTACACCTTTATAAGACTTATATGTCTGGTACAATTTACGACTTTGCTCAATTTTTAGATTGGCATTCTCCTTTTTATACTCCGACATGGGAAAAGTTCAGAATGAGTCAACGAGGCCACAGATTCGCGTACAGGGAACTAAAATTGAATTATAAACGCGACTACTACGTTCAAATGCCAGTCCGGCGTTGGCGACCCTTTATTGTACCAATTATGTGAGCGTGGGGATAAGGAAAGCGTCTTGTGGGAGCTTGTGGTATGGTGAGCTAGGTCGTGAGCCTCCTGGACAGTAGCTGCCACCAGAGAAGTCACTGTCAGAATACACCACACTCCAGTTAAGGAACTTCCTAGTCCAAGTGTCAACTTAGGTTTGGAACAAGTTGAGGCAAGCCCTTTCTATCCTTAGGTTAATCAGCCAGGGATACCTCCCAGACAGAGTTCTAATTCTTAAGAGAGGAAAGTTAGGCAGAGCCTTCTCCTAGTGTATTTAGATAAAGTGAGATCATTACAATAAAGTGAGGCTGGCCAATATACACCAAACCTGCCAAAAGGTGAGGTGAGAAATAACATGGATGAACGTGTGTGCATAGGTATGGGTTGAATAAATTCAGGTTGTGAGAATGTAATTACATGAATAAGATGAGTGTGAATGAATGAAAATGCATTAGGGTAGGGTTCCATGGACAAGTCTAGGGTATCATGAATAAGTTAGCTTCATGTGGGAGAAAGTCATTCTACCACAGAGCTCCCCATCAGATTTGTCCTCACTCAGGTACCTGACGTCAACATTGAGGACCATGTAAAGTTTGCGTTTCGTGAGCATTTTTACGCCGTGACGTAAGCGAGCAAACACTGTGGGTCACATCTTCAACGTGAGCAGCTTTGTTTCGCTTGATGTGCCACCCAGACTAATGAGTCGAAATTGCGTAAAGAAATTATTTGAATTGAATCCCCCGAAGCAGGAGGAAGGGAGTAATTCTTGCTAGGTATAGAAGCAGCAGATATATCCAAGAATTGTTTTGACTCACTTGCACATTGTACAAAAGTACAAAGTTTTGCTGACTCCACTCTGTATAGCTATACACATTATCTCTTTCACAAGCACAGTCTGATCTCACCAATTTTAGCAAATTCTGTTATGTTACAAATACATTCCACTCCACTAAAATCCCACAGCTAGCTAATGTTCTTTCAACTCCTACAGTCCAGTTTCATCTCCAGTATATTGATTGTCACTCTATTAGTCTCTTTCTATTACTGACAATAACAACATCAACCATTAAATTTCATCAGCTATTATTACTTATACTTCATATTTTCCAACCAAAAAAAAACAAAATAACAACAACAAATAAAATACAAAACAAAGGATGAAAACAACAACGACACAAATCCAGTTGGAAACTTGATCTAAAGTTTTAATCAACATAGTGGCTGTTAGAACTAAGAAAATTTGCTAGTATTACAAAATCATTTCTCAGAACAAACACAAACTTGCCGGGCAAAATATAATCGAGTTATGTATTAGTATAGCTTGTGCAAGGAAATATCTAGTTATGTATTAGTTTTGCTTGTGCAATGAAATATCGAGTTATGTATTAGTATAGCTTGTGCAGCAATGAAATATCTAGTTATGTGTTAGTATAGCTTAAGCAATAAAATATCTAGTTATGTGTTAGTATAGCTTGAGCAATGAAATATCTAGTTAGGTATTAGTATAGTTTGTGCAATGAAATATCTAGTTAGGTATTAGTATTGCTTGTGCAATGAAATATCTAGTTAGGTATTAGTATAGCTTGTGCAATGAAATATCTAGTTATGTATTAGTAGCTTGTGCAATGAAATATCTAGTTAGGTATTAGTATAGCTTGTGCAATGAATTGGGTAAATGTAATCAAGTAAGAGAAGCAAATATGCAAGAGACACTCCCCTAGTATCAGTGGAACCTTAAATTGTAGTACTCCACGTACTAATTAGCACAACTACCCACAAACAGCACATGTAAGTGCTATAAACCTTTCCCACACGCGCACTTCAACTCGCAGTAAGTTAGCGTGGCCACACCTACATACATATAGGCCTTGAGAGTTGGGTGATTGGTAGTAGTAGCGTCTATCTTATAAGTGAAAAGTGCGGTAACAAAATGATGATCATCTTGTTACTTATATATACTTTTACACTATACGTGGTGGAGGGTAAGTAACATTAAAATAAATCACAGTATAGCTAAAATTATTTTTATTTTTGTAGCATTTTGGTAGTCTGGCAACTGAAAAAATTAAAACTAAATGTAAATTTCTCAAGATATCATTAGCTAAGATTAAAAAAAAAAAGTCAGTTGAATTTAATGTTAAAAGTAAAACTAAAAGATTCAAAATAGCAAATGTATCCTAGAGAAGACATAACAAAAAGTAGTTTCATCTGTACATTTAGCCACTGTATAGCTAATAATTAAGACATGGTAATATCAAATAACGTTCACAGTAGTGCTATTATATCTTAATTTAAACCTCGATTTTGACTTTTTAAGTTCTTACTGAAACCTTTATGTATAGCTAGCTTTAGCTATCCCAAATGCGTGTCTAAATATTTGTTCATATTTTGAATAATACTGGTGGCGTTTTACCAGCTGGTGATTACAAAATTATTTCTTGGACCAAATATCAATTTTTTTTGGCATTACCTAGTTAGGTAAAAAAAGGCAGACTTAATTTTGTAGTCTTTATAATGGAAACTAAACATGGAAGACACACCCACTACCAATGAGTGTGTCTTGCTTGTACTAGTCTCAGAGAATCTTCATTTGTAGCACTTGACATAGTATTCAACACAAGCATAACTACAGAGGGCAGCAAGAATATATTAGCTTACCTGACTACAAAGTACTCTCTCAGTAGGCGCTATCTCAATAATGAGCCCCTAACCCTTTCCGGTGCGCTGCGCAGTTAGGGGTTTTTTTTTTCCCCAAAGAGGTAAAAGATCAGCTATACAACCGGTAAAAAAAAAGACAATAATAATTATATACAAAATGTTCAGACTACACCGTCCAGGGAGGGGGGTATGGTGGGGAGACGGTGGAGCCACAGGGATGCATTGCCCAACCATAAAGTCACTGTCTCCAGGGCGGGCCTGCGAACCAGGCAGTAAGCAAGGGGTCTCCTGGGAGGGTGCCAGAGCAGCGGACTGGGAATCAGCGTAGATGGCGTCGGACAGCATTGTTAAACAACGCGCACAGAGTTAGCGTGGCGCGCCCACATAAAAGGCTTGAGAGTTTGCGTCATTGGTAGTTGTAGCGTTTATCCTAAAAGTGCTGTAACAAAATGGTGACGATTTTGTTACTTATTTATACTTTTACGCTGCATCTAGTGGTAGGTAAGTTACATTGATATGAAGGACTTTAAAGTACAAAAATAAGATATAATACAGTATAAGTAATAATTGGCAATATGAAATTTATTGATCTGGTTAACTTTGCTACAGCTAGCTAATAATGTTATTTTAGCTTATAAATATTGAACTAGCAACAGGCACATAGTATTACAGTTTGTCCAAGTAATGTTGGCACGACCCCAAGCTGGGTAATTGAGGAATGCATTTAGCACTTTACTGGAAGCAATTTATTTATGTGAATCCAAGTCAATTAAGCGCTCAAACGTCAACGTTGCGCTGGGAAAAGGGGCGGTAGGCAGGTGCTCATTAATACTGTAACTATTGAAAGAAAGAAATTTGGTGAAGTTTACAGAGTTTTCGGGCGCTGTACAACTCATCTCATCTGTTTTCAATAATATTTATGTTTATTACGGGCAGATAATGTACAGCAAATAGAAATCACAAACTGGCGGGGTTGTCTATTGTACCTACTGTGTCCCAAGATTTTCACAGGATTCAGCAGTGCAGCACTGTTAACTTGTAGCTAAAGTTACTAGACTTTCATGTTAAATAAAATTATCAATTGTTTCATTTATTTATTGTATATGAAAAATTGATGGAATGATAGAATTTAAGTAATCACATACAAAAAATAGTAGTGATCGGAGTTGAAGGTGAAATTCTGCCTGAGTTAGTCCTAATCCTTACAATAAACGGCACCTATAATAGTGAAGAAAAGAAATTGGCATAAACACGGCTTTGACAAGCACACATTTTAATGGCAACCAGCCTAAGTGTGGCTGTATTACAAGTTGCTAGCTAAATGAGAACTAAATCACTTAAATATATTGGCTATACTGTATTTGTTCTTGAACAGGTAGACAAATAATCTTACCAACATCCTATCAAGTGGTCCTGTACCCTCTGTGACAACAGAACACTCCTGTTTCCACACTCGCAATTTAAGCTAATCGTACATGCTACATGGAGGAATTCACTTAATCATAAGCGTGCTGTTTAGATAGAATATAATTAGACTTGGTGTGCTGCTATTAATGATAATTTGGCTTTACTAAAACAAGAAGTATATAGGAAGTATACATTCATTCTAAGGGCTTGAGATCATAAACTCTCTATTCTTTGTCTTAGTAGCTAATAAAAGACTAAACCTAAATTATTCTCGAAGAATATAATGAAGATTCTTTTTATGTATTTTAGTATAAAATGCTAGCTTGCTCACCATTTTGTGTTGAAAAACAATACAAAAGCGATGTAAGGTAGAACTGTACTGGACAGGATAGCATGGCCACATAATAATCAGTTGTAAAAATCAGGACTAATTGATTCTTTACAGAATGAAGTGAAAGAAATACTATTGTAGAGATGATAAAACTTGACAAAAATTTAAACCAAAATTAAATATAATCTTTACACTGTTAAAAATGGGGTGTTTAGTGTTAAATAGGAGGCGCTGCCTGGACACCCCAGTTTAAAGCCTAATATTGTCCCCAAAGTTAGTCGCAACTAAATGATATTTGAAATGAAGAAACTAATGGATATAAGCTATTATTATATAAGCTAACTTGGTAAAGTATGCGTTGGTGTAGAAGTTATAAGGGCTTAAAGTGGGGTGTCCAGACCGCGTCTCCTGGCAAACAGCTCGCGAGGTGTTACTTAAGCACGCATTTTAACAGTGTATTCATTTAGCTATTGACAATAATGATTAGCTAATCCTTTAACATAGCATTATCAGAAAACAAAAATTGCCATCAGTATTATTTAAATTACCAATTAATGGAGATTTGAAATTAAAGAGAAAGCTCTACCTGAACTCTTAATCAGCACTTTTTTTTTAAAAAAACAACAACAACACACAAAAACAACAACTAAGTCCAAATGTCATGTATTTCATGCAACGTAAAACAACATCTTGAAATGAAATGCAAATAACTGCAACAGCAACATTAATTTAAGCCATAAAATAACAATTGATAAACTTTTAACCAAGGTCTTAATTAATATTTTGTTCAAAGTTTATTTTAACATTTTTGAAACAGGCAATTTAGAAGTAGAAGTCAATGGAATCCCTCAAAAGTATCTGAATCACTTGGTCAAAGTTCCCTATAATGCTAAAGTTTCCCTAACTTGCAGGTCACAGAATGTGGAATTATTAACGTTTATCAATACAACTCTAGATCTGGATCAAAACTTTCTGAACGGACTTTCACCCTACTTATTCATATCAGCTAATGTTACAATTGACCACTTTAATGCAAGGAACAGAGGATTTTATAGATGTGCAACAAATATTCATTCAAAATCATTACAAAGGACGTTAATCACAACAAGTGAGTGTATTATCATTCTGTTACTTTATTGTGCACTAATAGAGTAAAGGTTGTTAATTGAGGTTGACATATTGGTATCACTTACAAACGTACTAATAGATTGAATATATTATAGTTAGTACGTGTGGTATAAAATATTAAGTCGACTAGTCATCAGTTATTTAACAGTCTAATTTGTATACCATGAAATTGTAGTATTGCGTTACATGCTTCTGTTAAATTGGGATGTTACTTCTGGAAGGTGAAGGATAAAGTGAGAAAAACTTGCAAATTTTGTCACTTGTAGATAATTAGCTAATTAAATTGATTAGCTCTTTTAATTATATATAATTATTTAGATTAACCTAGAATTTTTCCAAAATTATCAAGGTTTTTTACTATGTAATCTCGGTAGTCATTTGTGCTGAAGCACTACAATCTGTTTGCATCATTAATACTAAGCTCTTTTTTGTAATGGCTGCATACTTCTCTAAATAATGTACATTATTTCAAGATTCTTCAGTTAAGGTATCATGTATTACATGATTACAGGCCAACACGAGGTAAACATAACAGATCTAATTCAGGAAAGATTGGGCAATTCCTTATATACTACTATATTAGCTCAATACGCTGGCATTCCTGAGCGATTGCTTCAGTGGTACGTAAATGGGAATCCTGTAGGCCCCTCAAGTACTATATTTCACGTCAAACATGATGGACTGAATTCATATCTGAGATTTAAACACGATGATAATCAAACATATGGAACCTTTATGTTGAAAGTGAATGGTACAAAATGGAAGGATACACTAAAGTTGCCTCATCCTCAACAAATTTCTCATCTTTTTGGATCCTCCAAAAATATACTTAAACTAGTCACCAAGATAGTAAATGGAAATATTCTCTCTGATGTCAAATCTACTCCTAACTCTCAATCTGATATATCTGATCAATTTCAATCACTTAATAGACAAAACCCTACGAACAGAAAAAACTTACCGGATATAATTCACTTAGGACAAGACAAGAAACAAAAAATTAAACCAAAAAGTCACCTTGTCGGTCCAGACTCAGTGTTTTCTTCCCGAACCAACTTGGCACCTATCAAAAAGGATAGGGATAGAAAATTTTTGAAAGAAGTAATAGAACACAACAGGAAAGAAGAAAGTACAGTCAATGAATGGACACGCCTACCTGCTCATGCTAAATCTCTAGAGAAGAATATCCACAAAAAGTTCGTTCAAGGAAGCAACATTTTACAAACTCTCCAATCTGATTTTAGTGAGTAAAAACAAAAAGTAATTACGACAAATTCCTTAATTCTTTGTAGCTAATTGAAGAATATTGTTGAAGTTTTTGAAAATGGAACTTGATTAGCTACACCGTGTCTTAAATAGTACAATGGTAATGTTATAATTTAGGAACAGTTTAAATGTCACCATTTTTAAATTCCACTTTATGATAATATAAGACAACTAAATAATTCCAATAGTGCATCTCTAAGTAAGTCAGAAATTTAAGACAGACAGACAGTCAGTCAGACCGACAGACTTGCATGCTTACATCAAAAATATGCTTCCGATTATAATGCTCTGAATTTTTAGATTCAAATACAACACCTAATAAGGCTATTAAGAAGACTCCTCCAAGTAGCTTGACACTCAATAGGAACAACAATAGAGGAAGTAAAGAAGAAACTGAAGTAGTTCAATTAGGTCCAAACAGGAAACTGAAAAACCTGCTCAATGAATGGATCCGTCAGCAGATTCAAACTAAGCGAACACGTCACTATGTCAACCAAGATTCATCTGTTCATCAAGAACAATTGGATCCTAGCAACAGACAACAGAATGTGAAATCTCATGATACAGACAGAGTACCTTCTCCAGCTATTCCAACAGATTTATGTAAGCAGTAGAATGGATTTACACTTTACACATTTTTAAATCCAATTCTTGAATAAACGTTGCCTGAGTATCGAGTCTATTTTCTAATTCGGCCACATTTTATACCTTCTGAACACAATATAGTAAATGGAATATTGTGAACCTTTAGGAATATATTAAAGATCGGTTTTGACAACTAATCATAATTGATTTGAAATGATTGGAAAATACCAGTACAATACAAAAATTACAATGAAGATTACAATTGTCATATTTTTCAATAATTTTAGTCTAATAATAATATTAAGTAATTATTGTGATTGTACAGTAGTGAATAGCTTATATAACTGTATTATGACTGGAATAGATAGCTATAAAACACTTTCATCTTCATGCATCCATGAAGTGACAAAAAGCATTACATTTTGTATCAGTGTTTTATCATTGTAATACATGGTAATAATTATAAATACTAGCATCTTTACAAGTAGAGGTGAATGGCAAAGTCCGGAAATATCTTCATCATTTGGTGAAAGTTCCATATGATGCAAAGGTAGCATTGAAGTGCATTTCACCAACTGCAAAACTACTAACGTTTGTTAACACAACTTTAGACCTGGACCAAAACTTGTGGAACTCACTGTCACCATATTTGTTTGTATACTCAAATATTACTATTAATCATTTTGATGTGAAAAATAGAGGATTTTACAGTTGCACCACCAATGTCACTACTAAATCAGTAGAAAAGACACTAATCACAACTAGTGAGTTCAAAGTTAGTATTTAGAATTGTATATGCAATTTTATACCATGGTTGCTGCGGTAACACCCATGGATTAAAGTGATATTTTCCCGGTGATTTTTCCTGGGGCTATGATATTTTCCGTGTGCAGTGTCAAGCGAATTCTTCCCGTGTTTCCGGCCCAAAATTAAAATTCAATTAAAATTCAATTGAAGCACGCCAGAAAGTTTACTTTAGCAAGTTTACTTTAGCAAGTTTACTTTAGCATTGTAGCTGCCAGCTGTTATCTCCAGATCTAACTCTACTTGGGCTGCTCAGCAGTAAGCAGTAAAGCAGCTAGCTGTGGTAAATTCCATCCTGTGGTTTTAGAGTGGCAGGAGAGTTATATGTGGTAGGGCTGGTCTCATATAGGTGGATATGAGAGAGTAGTAGTAGCAGCAACTATGGTATAAAACAGTTATGCCATGGCAACATCAGGGTTATGGAATATCACCGCCCTTATCCCTCGGGCTTCGCCCTCGGGATCGGGACGGTAATATTCCATAACCCCTCGTTGGCCATGGCATAACTATTACATATTGATGTGTATTATTAATTGAAAATGTAGTTTCAGTAATGACAATTACAACACGCGATTAGAAGATTAAGATTAAGTAAGAACAAGTGCACCACCGTAAACCTTACTCAGATTTCAATGCTGTCTACTACTAGCTGTGCTATAACACTATTACTATTACTATATCATTAGTAGTGTTTTGTTATCAGGTCAAATTCTTCAGATCCATTAATTTTACATAAAGACGTGCAATTCTGAAATATGAAATCAATTGTAGAATCTGATGGTACTCTAGTGGTAATTATTCCATGTTGCTATTTAATAATAGCAATATCCAATATAATGGTGACTTTGAGGGTGTCAACCTGATAGCTAAGAAGTTGAAATGAAACATAGTCTGTGGAAATTATGTATTTGATTATCTGCAAAGACGCGAAATAATATATATTATAATATGATTTGTTAACTAATTCTCGTTAAATATACATTCTACTAACAGATAAATTTGAAGTTAACATAACAGATCTAATCCAGGAAAGATTGGGAAATTCCATTTATACAACAATACTAGCTCAGTATACTGGCTTTCCTGAGAAATTGCTTCAGTGGTACGTAAATGGGAGGCCTGTAGGCCCAACTAATACCGTATTTGACGTGAAATCTGATGGACTGAATTCATACCTGAGATTCAAACGGGATGTTAATCAAACATATGGAACCTTTATGTTGAAAGTGAACGGTACAAAATGGAAGGATACACTGAAGTTGTCTCATCCTCAAATTTCAAGCTTTTTCGAATCCACAAAAAATAATTTTAACAAAGTAGTAACCAAAATATCACATGGAAGTATTTTTTCTGATGTCGAAGTTGATTCTGATCCTCAATCTGACACATCTGTTAATCAGTTCTTATCACATAATACACATAAGCCAACTAACAGAAAGTTTAGACCTGCAGTCATTCGTTTAGGTCAAGGCAAGACACAAAAACCTAAACCAAAGAGTCATTATGACCGTCAAAACTCAATTTTTACTTCACAAGCAAACTTGGCACCTAACAGAGACAAATATAGCGATAGGAAATTCCTAAGAGAAGTAATTCGTTTAGGACAGAACCGGAAGCAAGAAAAAGCAGTCAATGAATGGACACACCTACCTGCTCATGCTAAATCTCTAGAGAAGAATACTCACAAAAAAATTGTTCAAGAAAAAAGTATTATTTACAAACTCTCTCACCAGATTTGAGTGAGTTAAAACTTAACTAACTATAACATAGTTGTATTTTATCAACAGTTACTTGAATACATAATATGTGAAGCTATTAAAACAATGAAATTTGAATACACAGTCTCATAATCAGTATCATGCTAATGTTACAATTTCGGTGCTGCATAAGATTTAGCAATTGTTAAATTTTCTTTTATAGTTATATAAGCATTACACAATGTGTATATATATGATCATTTCATTGTAATGTTATAAATACTAGCATTCTTACAAGTAGCAGTAAATGGCAAAGCTCAGAAATATCTCAGACATTTAGTGAAAGTTCCGTATGATGCCAAGGTCTCATTGAAGTGCATTTCACCAACTGCGAAACTACTAACGTTTGTTAACACAACTTTAGACCTGGACCAAAACTTGTGGAACGGACTGTCACCATACTTATTTGTATACTCAAATATTACAATTAATCATTTTGATGTTAAAAATAGAGGATTTTACAGTTGCACCACCAATGTCACTACTAAATCAGCACAAAAGACACTAATCACAACTAGTGAGTTCAAAGTTTGTATTTAGAATTGTATATGCAATTATATTGATGTGTATTATTTATTGAAAATGTAGTTTAAGTAATGACAATTATAACACGTCAAAATACTATTGGAAGATTAAGTATCGAGCATGTAAGAACAAGTGCTCCAACTTATTATATGATTAGTAGTGTTTTGTTATCAGGTCAAATTCTTCAGATCCATTAATTTTACATAAAGACGTGCAATTCTGAAATATGAAATCAATTGTAGAATCTGATGGTACTCTAGTGGTAATCATTCCATGTTGCTATTTAATAATAGCAATATCCAATATAATGGTGACTTTTAGGATGTCAACCTGATAGCTAAGAAGTTGAAATGAGATATACTATGTGGAAATTATGCACTTGATTTTCTCCAATGCTGAGAAATATATATATTTATTCCAAGCTAGATATCTTCACAATGATATTTTTAGGTACTGTGAGATATCTCAGGATATCACAAAGTGTAATCTCATGGCTGTATTGAGCAAGCATGTAGCAACCAGGCCTGGCATACAAGTTTTCTGGGTTTTTATAGCCACTTTTACTCTAGTGGAGCCTAGCCAGCCAGGTTAGAGTAGCTGCAATAATATCAGCTAGGGTTGTGGGGAGCCCCTAGTGAGTTTTCGGTAACTTTACACCTTGAGTTAACAAAAAACTACTTCAGTGAAGATATCTAGTGTGGAATAAACCACTTATTACACTCGTTGGAGTCATATGGCTAGATATTTCACTCACAGGCTTTATTTTCACTGCCTTTGACTCTTGAAAATATATTAGCCTGCTCATGAATTATTTCACCATATCACACTGTAACTCATGTTATAAGCACAATATATATGTATATAATATATATTATATATATATATATATTAAAAACTCATTTCCATTAATAATTATACATTCTAATAACAGATAAATTTGAAGTTAACATAACAGATTTAATCCAGGAAAGATTGGGAAATTCCATTTATACAACAATACTAGCTCAGTATACAGGCTTTCCTGAGAAATTGCTTCAGTGGTACGTAAATGGGAGGCGTGTAGGCCCCTCTGTCTGGGACCTAATCCCAGACCAGAAGAAGAAGACACTCAAGCACAAGAAAAGAGAAGAATCATGTGAACACATCATCATACTCCATACTTTACCATATCACCACTCTAACTATATTCATCCTTAACCACACTTACTACACAACCATTCATCATGCCAAACCACCAACCCACAGTAATCCTGTACCACTCACACTGCTTATAAGTGCTGTAAATGTATGTCTAATTGTTCGATGAGTTTAAAACCTGAAGCCTCTCATACCATCAGGGGTATAGCCGCTTTTAGGAGCTCAGAGCGAGACTGCAATTGCTAACGCGACAGCGGTTGAGCTCTAAGTGTACCGCGGGCGTCTCGGGGTCTCATCAGCCTGGTCCTTCGACCACACCTACTCGTAACACCATCTGTGGGGAGATAGACTAGCTCGTGCTTTACACCCACTTGCACTCCCCCACATTTGGTCCTTCGAGCCGCCGTTCGTACCTGCCATCTCGCCCGAGCCATCGACGATCCTACACTTCTACTATGGCAACGGAGGATTCCCGTCCATCACCACCGCTCGACATGATCCGACGACAGCGCGCCCATCGCCGCGGTCAAGTCACAATTTGCTCGAAGAAATTAGCCGCACTATACGACCGAACCCTCCGTGACACCACTGTCAGCGAGGGAAGATCCCTCCTTCGGACACTCCAAACCGAAGTGGAGAAGCAACAGGCCCTGCAGGATCTCATCGACGATGCAGTGGCCGCTGATATCGAAACCCTCGAATCCGAGTTTGCGGAGCGGGAGAGAGACGCGGACATTAACTCGTCTCTAGTGCGTGACGTGGAGACCTTTATTGCTCAGGCCGAAGCATACGACCTTGGGAGAGTCCTCGCGGACAGACTTCAGAAATTCCTTAACTATCGCGACCACACGGTCTATGAGGTCCGCGACGAACTCAAGAAGCTCCAGGATCTGCACGCGGACTTCTGTGCTAAAGCCGCCCTGCATCCCAGGTCTGAAGAACTCGCCAACTACGCCAACGCTATTAACAACATCCTGGTGGAAGCGGTTGCTAAGATGCCGCGGATGCCAGCCGCTCCGATCGCTACTTCTCCTCCTGCTACTACCTCCACGCCTGAACGACCTCCACTCAGCCGTATGGCCCCCATCAATGTGGATATCGCCAAATTCAACGGCGACCCTCTATCCTGGGCCAACTTTGAGGCACTATTCAGCTCCACACTGAGGACGAGGGCAGAGTCGTTCAGCGAAGCGGACAAGAGAGCCATCCTTGCCACAGCCATCCAACATCCGGAAGGACGCAAGATCCTGGAAGATGACCCCACGGCCACCGTAGACGACTGCCTAGCCCAGCTGCGCCAGTATTTCGGCCGGGCCGAGGTCGTCGTGCCACTCCTACTCGATCGTATCCTCAATCTACCTACAGTCACAGAGTCCTTCTCAAGCGTTCAGGACTCCCTCCACCGTGTTGTTCGCGGACACAAGGCCCTCACGGCTCACATCGGCAACTCTCTCTCGGAATTCCTAACCTATCTCATCGGGTCTAGGCTGGATCCGCAGATGAGCCGTGACTGGCGCCTCCACATCAACAAGATCAGAAACCCGACCCTGGAAACGTGGAGCGAATTCGCCAACGGGAAGATCTGCCATATGAGGCCATCGGCAGTTCCTTCCCAAGACGTCAAGCTACCCACTCCATCCAGCACCAACGCCATCACGGTACCTCAATACATGCCGTCTCCAACCTCATCGCTCGTACCTACGTCGCCATCCAACCGACCCTTCAAACCAAGGACCAGCCCAAAATGCGCTGCCTGTGGGGAGTCGCACCTACTCAATCGATGCCCTACCTTCATTGCCCTCGACGTGGACAAACGAAACAAAACAGTACGTGACCGCCGACTCTGCGTGAACTGTTTCTCGGACAAGCATACGTGTCGTCTCTGTCCGAGCAAGTTCTCGTGTCGCCATTGCGGTGGAAGACACCATTCGCTCCTACACCGTGATCGCGAAACTGCTCCTACTCCTGCTGCCGCCACTACGAACGCCGCCGCCGTCGTCGACAGAACTTCGACACAGCCCTCCACCACACCTCCCGCCATGGACACAGCCTTCCCAAACACTGTGGTTGTGTCCCTCGAAAATGGTCAACGTTCAGCTAAAGCGAGAGCCATGTTCGATTCGGGCGCGGGAGCCTCCCTAATGACGGAGGAATTGGCCAGCAACCTAAAGCTCAAACGCTACCCACAACCGATGTCCATCACTTGCACATCAGGACGCATAACATCCAAGTTCTATGTGGTCACCCCGCTGTACTCTCACTCCAAAAAGTTCCAAACGAAACCTATCAACTTCATTGTCGTGCCCAGCCTCATCACCACAGTCACTCCTACCAACCGGGACGACATCCTCAAAGCCTCCTGCCTCACTAAAGCCGAGCTCGCAGATCCAAGTCTCGGTGGACCCGTGGATATCTTCATCGGCGTATCCGATATCGACGACTGCGTCACCGAAAGCCCCAAGAAAGTCGACGGACTCCGTCTCATAAAGACACCCTTTGGCCTAAGCGTATCCGGACCCTGCACCTCAAAGCCAGCTGTGGGAGCCAACGCCGCCATTGTGGAAACCGCTCTTCCGGACGACCTCAACTCCAACCTCTCCAGACTCTGGGAGCTGGATCAAGTGCCAGAAGCCCCATCCTGCTCCGCAGACGATGCCAAAGCCGTACGCCATTTCCATGACACCATCAAGTACGTCAACGGACGCTTCTCCGTTTCCCTGCCACACGTCTCCGACGCCCCAACGTTAGGAGACTCCAGAAAGCAAGCCTACAAAAGATTGCTATCCAACGAGAGATCCCTCCTCGCCAAAGACAAACTAGAAGCCTTCAACAACGTCCTCAGGGAGTACATCGACCTGGGACATGCCCACTTCGTTCCAGCAGACCAACTTCACAACTCACCAAGCTAGTACCTTCCGGTACACGGCGTTTTTAAAGACTCCTCCTCCACAACCAAATGTAGAGCTGTCTTCGACGCCTCCGCAGTTACGTCTTCTGGCAAGTCGCTCAACGACACCCTACTCACTGGACCTAACTTATACCCGCCACTCACGGACGTCCTCGTCAAGTTTCGACTACACCCCATCGGCCTCTCAGCAGACATCTCGAAAATGTTTCGCGAAGTAGCCCTCAACCCAGAACATAGAGATCTCCACAGATTCCTAATGAGAGACACTCAGGGCACTATCAGAGACTGCCGAATGGAACGCTTAACATTCGGGATCAACTGCTCGCCGTTCATCGCGACGCAAGTCCTACACCATCTGGCCGATCTCCACTCTGCGTCACATCCTCAAGCTTCATCTGCCATCCTGACGACGTTTTACGTGGACGATTTCCTCTCCGGAGCCGACACTGTGGAAGAAGCCGATCATCTGTGGAGACAACTGTGTGAACTCCTCTCTCGCGCTGGAATGACCTTACGCAAATGGAGAACTAACTCCCCGGAAGTCAGAGCCCACATCCCGCCTACTCTACTCGACGAATCTACAGAACCATTGACCATCGCCCAACCACAGGACTCGCCTAAAGCCCTCGGGATCCATTGGGATACGGAAAAAGACTCTCTCCATGTAGCCGTTCCTCCTCAACCGGACGTCACCATCATCACTAAAAGGACTATCGCCTCCGGGACCGCCGCCGTATTCGACGTGCTCGGACTGTTCTGCCCTACCATCATACAAGCTAGGATCATCCTCCAAGAAACGTGGAAAAGAGATCTACCTTGGGACAAACCCGTTCCAGAAGACATTGAAGTCAAATGGAAAGCCTGGCTAGCTGACCTGCCGACTATACTCGCTCATCCGATTCCAAGACGCCTCTCCAACTCCTCATCCTCTTCGGTCTCCAAAACCCTCCATGGTTTCTGCGACGCCTCCACACTCGCCTACGGTGCCGCCATCTATCTAAGGACCACCCACGAAGACGGATCCATCTCAGTTTCTCTGGTGACAGCCAAAGCCAGAGTCGCCCCAGTCAAACCAATCACCATTCCGAAGGCAGAGTTACTCGGAGCCCATCTCCTCGCTAAACTCCTACGCCACACTGCCGACATCCTCGGTATTACTCAAGGCTGCACGTTCGCTTGGACTGACAGTGAGATCGTATTATACTGGCTGCCAAAACACCCCACACAACTCGACCGTTTCGTGGCCAATCGTGTACACGCGATCCAAGATCTCATCTCTCCAAGATTGTGGAAACATGTCCGTTCCCAAGACAACCCCGCTGATCTCGCCAGTCGGGGTATGAATGCACCAGACTTAGTCGCCTCTACTCTCTGGTGGTCTGGACCTCCGTGGCTGTCCTCACCTCCAACCGCCTGGCCATTCCGCAAGCTCTCAAAGCCCTCATCTGCCATCTGCGCAGCCACCATCAAGCCCTCAACTTCGATGTCCAAAGCTCAATCCCACTTCCTGGACAATCTGTGGTCACGTTTCGCGTCCTTCCACAAGCTGGTCCGGATCATCGCTTGGATCCGACGTCTTCGAGCAAAACCTCCAAACTGCGATCCCAACTGCCTCAACTCCACGGAAATTTCACAAGCCAAAGCTGTCATCCTCAAACTATCCCAGCTGCAATCCCTTCCAGATGCCTTCAATGCTGCACTCAGCAACTCCGCCCTATCAAAGGCCAACGCCCTCCATAAATTCGGACTCTCCATCTCGGACCAGGGATACCTCCAAATCTGCAGCAGGGTCAGAGACACTTCCAGACCATCCCAACCATCCAAGCTAATCCCGCTCTCTCCGAAGTCATCACTGACCAGGCTTCTCGTGTCAACACTACACGTCACCTACAGCCATGCGGGAATCTCAGCACTCCACTCCATCATAGTCTCAACCTACTACATCCCGAACCTCAGGAACCTCCTGAAGCTCGTCAGCAGACAGTGCCCAGCTTGCCAACGTGCCTACGCCAAGCCCCTCGCCCACGCCATGGGGATGCTGCCCTCTTCGCGCACGACTCCTGCTCCACCTTTCGACAGGACGGGGGTGGACTTTGCGGGACCGTTCGTCCTTCGTCTGGGACACACTCGCAAGCCCGTCCTACTGAAGACGTACGCGACAGTCTTCGTCTGTCTGACTACAAAGGCAGTCCACCTGGACTTATGCGCCTCCCTCTCTACAGAAGACTTCATGGCCACCTTCCGACGCTTCGTTGCTCGCCGAGGCTGCCCGTCACATATGTACTCCGATAACGGAACGAACTTTCTCGGAGCCCGGGAGGAGATCCGTGAGCTACAAAAGCTCACGGAATCCAAAGAAACTACAACAGCGATCTCAACCTTCACTCAGAAACACAACATCATGTGGCACAACATCCCTCCCAGAGCACCGCACTTTGGTGGACTCTGGGAAGCAGCGGTGAAGTCCATGAAAACACTTCTCCGGAAAAACCTGCAACCACACGCCCTCAGGTTTGATGAGCTCACGACCATCCTCCAGGAGGTAGAAGCGATACTTAACTCCAGACCCCTGCAGCCTCTCCACTCTGACGAGGCCGCAGAGGGGGCCTTTCTCACGCCTGGACACTTCCTCGTGGGGCGGCCCCTCATCGCGCCCCCAACTCCTGGACCCCCGGGTGGCAAGATGAGCAACCTCAGGCGATGGAACCTGACCAGCCGATTGACAGCCGACCTTTGGAGACAGTGGTCGACGTCGTACCTTGCTTCCTGTGCTCAGCGCACAAAGTGGCTCCGCGCGGGCAAACCGCCCGCAGTGGGTGACGTCGTCTTCATAAAAGATGAAACGCTGAAAACCCGAGATTGGCCCCTGGCAAGAATAGAAGAGGTCCACCCCGGAGACGACGGCGAGGTCAGAGCAGTCACCATCCGATGTCACGGCCGAACCTATGTCCGCCCAACTTGCAGAATCATACCGTTCCACTCCGAAGATCACCCCGGAAGAGAAGATGACCCATCAACCCAGGCCGGGAGGATGTCTGGGACCTAATCCCAGACCAGAAGAAGAAGACACTCAAGCACAAGAAAAGAGAAGAATCATGTGAACACATCATCATACTCCATACTTTACCATATCACCACTCTAACTATATTCATCCTTAACCACACTTACTACACAACCATTCATCATGCCAAACCACCAACCCACAGTAATCCTGTACCACTCACACTGCTTATAAGTGCTGTAAATGTATGTCTAATTGTTCGATGAGTTTAAAACCTGAAGCCTCTCATACCATCAGGGGTATAGCCGCTTTTAGGAGCTCAGAGCGAGACTGCAATTGCTAACGCGACAGCGGTTGAGCTCTAAGTGTACCGCGGGCGTCTCGGGGTCTCATCAGCCTGGTCCTTCGACCACACCTACTCGTAACACCATCTGTGGGGAGATAGACTAGCTCGTGCTTTACACCCACTTGCACTCCCCCACACCCTCAAATACCATATTTAACGTGAAATCTGATGGACTGAATTCATACCTGAGATTCAAGCACGATGATAATCAAACATATGGAACCTTTATGCTGAAAGTGAACGGTACAAAATGGAAGGATACATTAAAGTTGCCTCATCCTCAACAAATTTCAAGCATTTTAGAATCCACAAAAAATAGTGTTAAGAAAGTAGTAACCAAAATATCACATGGAAGTATTCTCTCTGATGTCACAGCTTATCCTGATCCTCAATCTGACACATCTGTTAATGAGTACTTATCACATAATACACATAAGTCAACTAACAGAAAGTTTAGACCTGAAGTCATTCGTTTAGGTCAAGACAAAACACAAAAACCTAAACCAAAGAGTCATTACATCCGTCAAAACTCAATTTTTTCTTCACGAGCAAGCATGGCACCTAACAAAGACAAAGATAGTGATAGGAAATTCCTAAGAGAAGTAATTCGTTTAGGACAGAAGAGGAAACCAGAAAATAAAGTCAATGAATGGACACACCTACCTGCTCATGCTAAATCTCTAGAGAAGAATACCCACAAAAAAATTGTTCAAGGAAATAGTATTTTACAAACTCTCTCACCAGATTTGAGTGAGTTAAAACTTAACTAACCTTGAATGCATGTATATGTGAAGCTATTAAAACAATGGAATTTGATTACACAGTCTCGTAAATAGTATCATGCTAATGTTACAATTTCGGTGCTGCATAAGATTAAGCAATTATTTCATTTTCTTTTAGATATATATAAAGCATTACACAATGTGTATATATATATATATGATCACTTCATTGTAATGTTATAAATACTAGCATCCTTACAAGTAGCAGTAAATGGCAAAGTTCAGAAATATCTCAGACATTTAGTGAAAGTTCCGTATGATGCCAAGGTCTCATTGAAGTGCATTTCACCTACTGCGAAACTACTAACGTTTGTTAACACAACTTTATACCTGGACCAAAACTTGTGGAACGGACTATCACCATACTTATTTGTATACTCAAATATTACCATCCATCATTTTGATGTGAAAAATAGAGGATTTTACAGTTGCACCACCAATGTCACTACTAAATCAGTACAAAAGACACTGATCACAACTAGTGAGTTGGAAGTGTGAATTTATAGTAGTATCAGCATGTGATGTGGGTATCCATTGAAAAAGTAGACTTAATTTAGACAATACAATATTACAGTTCTAAGCACGGTAAGATAAAATAACATGCTAGCTTTAATGCATGTAAAAATGATGTGGTAGACTTCAAAACTTATCCACTACTTCATGTTAAAGCAGCTTCCTATAGAATATCCCATATTTTGAGTGACAATTAGTTTTCTAGCGATATATTTCCTAAGTGATAGTTGTGCTGGAGATGTTATATTGTGAAGCAATGCACATTAGAAATATGCAAACAATGCTAGGATTTGATTATACTGCCATGAAACATTGTGTTACTAGCATTAAATCATTGACTTATTCACCCAATCATACTTACTAATTCCAGATAAATTTGAACTGAACATAACAGATCTAATTCAGGAAAGATTGGGCAGTTCCATTTATACTACAATACTAGCACAGTATGCAGGCCTTCCTGAGAAATTGCTTCAATGGTACGTAAACGGGAGGCCTGTAGGCCCCTCAAACACCATATTTAACGTGAAATCTGATGGACTGAATTCATACCTGAGATTCAAACAAGATGATAATCAAACATATGGAACCTTTATGCTAAAAGTGAACGGTACTAATATGAAAGATACATTAAATATACCTAATCTCCAAGAAACTTCTAGTCTCCTTGGATCTTCAAGATCGTTTCTTAACAAAATAGTAACCAAAGTAGTAAATGGAAATCTTCTTTCTGATATAAAAGCTATCCCTGACACCCAAACTGATACATCATCAAATGAATTCTTGTCACAGAATACTTATAAGCCTAATAGGAAGTTTTTACCAGGAATATTTAGTTTAGGTGAAGGCGGGAAACAGAACATGGACTCTTGGAAAAAAAATAGAAATGGTATGAAATCATTTGTTCCAACTTCACCAACTACTCCACTAAACTTACGTAAGTTAAAACAATAGTCATTCCCATCCAAATTTATTAGCAAGGAGTAAAGGGAAGAAAGGTTCATATTACTTTTAAAATATTGACAATTTCCTTCACTTACATAAAAGCAAGCAAGTTTACCTTTACTTAGTTTGTACTTGATACTTAGCATGACTAATAGATAAATATATGTCCTGACAATCAAATTGACAGAATTTACACAAGACATTCAGTAAAATTATTTGTTTCCTACAGCATCAGTACAAGTTGAGAAACGCACAAAATTATTTGCAAGTAGAAATAAGAATTATTACTACAAACTTGGAGAGAATATGTTATATTCAGGCCATGACAGGAAACAAGAAAAGAGGGTCAAGGAAAGAATGTCCCAATCACATCAAGCTAAAGCACCCAGTCACTATGTTGATCAAATATCTCAACAACAGCAGATGGACTCGGGGAAGCACTATGTTACAACTCAAGAAGAGAATGCTTACCAAAAATATCATCCCAAACATTTTGCTTCATCAATGAATCCACCTGATGTGTGTGAGTTTTCAGAAGTTTTAGCTAATTGAATATTCTGAATTCGTTAAGCTGAATTGATATAAAAAATACTTAAATATAATCACATTTTTGATTTTTATATGAATTTTGTTGAAAGTTACAATCTATTTAAATACATAGCACACCCACAAGTTGAGGTAAAGATAAGGTTGCCACATAATAAAAACAAACAAATAAACAGCAAGTTTGAAACTGGAACACATCACTCACCTCAGTCAAAAGAAAACCAAGACAAGATGATAGAGAAATGGATGTCTAAAAGTATTCTAACTAAAGCACCAAGTGACAATGTCAATTCAGATTCAAAGACTTTCCAAAAACAGCAAATGGACTTCAGTGATAGAAACAATTATATAACTTCTCAACATGAAGACAAATACAAAACAATGGAGTCAAAAGTAACTCCTTCCACATCAAGAGTACCAGATGATTTATGTGAGTCTACATCAAATAGTTTTCTCTTAGCTGTAGCTAAGTTCAATCGAATATTATTTCTGAAAGATCTTTTGTAGCACAATTTGTTTAGTTTATAATGTGTCAACTCTGATGTTGTTAGCTAAATACTTAAAATGGAATAATTTATGCCTCATTTTCTTTCTTTATTTGTAGTTTTTGCGTAATTTGTGAGGAAATAATCAATTCAGATGGTATTTACATGTATAAATTTAGTATGTTTATTCTACTCTTCTGTTTGAATGATATTAAATTGTTAAGTCAGAGTGTGTGTGTATAATTGTGCTAATTATTGGTGTACTTCTTTATAACTGCTCGACTAGATAGCGAATCATGTTATTATTTGTATGTGTCATTATTTAATAACTGTAAAGCAGTCCACCAAGATGATGTCAATGATATTTACCACATAAGAAAGTTAGTCAATTTGACAGTAAACTAGGAACAGAAATGTTTAACTTGGGACAAAAGAATGAAAAGCAAAACAGGATCAAGGAAAGGTTGTCTCAACTGATGGGGACAAACACAAGAAGTTACAATGTCAATCAAATGAGTCAAAATTCCAATAGTTTTCCACTACAGCATGAGGTTTCAAAAGACGAAGAGACAACTGGTATGAAGACATTTAAAAATGTGAATTATACTGAGACATTTATGTGAATTTTAGTCATATATACACCTCACCTCACAACTGAAGAAGGCTTATGAGAGAGCTGAAATGTTTTGTGAATTATATCTAATTTTAATGCTACTAAGCTAAAATTATTGAATTACCATAAATGTACTCATTTATATATGGTAGAAGTATGAGAACAGCACTACTTGAACGCCATTGTTTAGACGTTGTGATTACTCATCAAAATACATGGCTTCCATTTGTAATTTCCCTATTCCAGGTGGCAGGGTAGCAGGAACTTCTCTAACCTTAGAGTGTAAGATAAATCACAAACAAACGCTGCTAGAGTCCTTGAGATTCAACAGTTTCACTTACAGCTAAGCATAAGTTTGCTCGAGTCTGTGATGTCATGTATATATACATCTATTATACTACAGAGTAGTGCTGTTTGAAAAATTTTCATTAACACTATCTCATTATAGGCCCCAAAGAGCAAAGCGTGAGAGATGGACCAATAATAACGGTAGATGGGTTTTATGTCAGAGCATTACAATATATTATACATCATGCCCCAGAGATACCTAATATGATCCAAAATGGCTTGAACTATCTGAGTGAAAAGTTTCTAAATGTAAGGAATGGACTTCACAGTGCACCAGATCCCACAAAGAGACAGCAAGAGAACACAGAATCAAGTCCTCTAAACAATAAAGATTTCCATGAAGATTACATTCATGAATCATTTCATCCAAGACGCAGACTTTCACCAGACTTTAGTAAGCATGAATTAATATATTAGTATAGTTTAAGAGATGCTTCATAATTCTTTGTGAATATTGGTGTATTAATAATGTAGCAACAACTGTTGCAACTAGAAAACTTTACTCTAAACACTAACAATAAGGAAATTATATTTTACGAGCCTGTCAGAGAAATTTATTAGGCAATATTATAAGTAATAGTAATATTTTAGATTAATTTTGCTTCACCTAGTCTAGTCGATAAATACATTTCCATGAACAAATCTGAATATAAAAGTAATTCTGCACATTATTTTGTCTTTTTTTTTCTTAGCAAGGTATTTGAACCCTGAAAATAGAAAGATAGAGGAGCGTGGCCAGGTTATTGAGGAAGGTACAGAGCCTGTGGCAGTAGATCTAAAGCCTCACATAATTATTGCAGTGTCCCTACTCGTTACTGGAATATTTTTCTTTACTGCTAGCATTATCCTCATCATTGCATATTGTAAATCCAAGAAGACGAAAATATCTGAGACAGATGAAGAATCTGGTAATGGAAATTCATCAAGGAAAAGTGGAATGACCTCTAACAACATCAGGTATGTTATGAGAATGTTCATGTTGATAATTGTATTATAAGTAAATGAACTGACTTTGTGCAATACTGATTATTGTACATTGAGCAGTCTTCTGCAGTACATGCAATATCATGAGAAAGATGAATGCAACATAAATTGGTCTGAAAAATATTTTCCTAACTTCCTATAAATATTTTTCGGCCGCTTGAACATTTAACTTGCATGAATAACTCCATATTGACTCTGAAGTGTCGCTGTAACTGATACTAGTGATGTGCTTGAGCACAAATGGAAAGCGAGCCTGTGCACAAATGAAGCACTGCTGAAGAATCTAGGAGTCGATTTCTAAAAGTATAAGTATGTAGCCATTGTGATCATACTTTATCTAACAAATACAGAACTAACTTTCTTACCTCAACTTCCCGGTACTTAGTATCTAATGCTGCATTCTGACTGTGGAATGCTGACCTTCACAACACATTCAGCATCCACAAAGACACTAATTAACATTTATTAACAACAGCATTCCATAATTTAAAGTACATTGTCACTTAGCTAGTTATATTTAGAACACTATATTTAGTAACAGTTTCTGCACTGATATAAAAGGAAGCTCTGTAGACAACTTCCTTTCGCTCTGCAAATGTCTTCATGACCTTGTGTGTGTTTTGTCTTTGTAAATGTTTTCATAACTAACCCCCTGTCAATATCAAGAGAAAGCTTGTGGGTTACTGCAAAGGACAATTCTACATCACTTGCTGCAAAGTCTGGTGGCAGCTTACCCAATTACTGCTGCAAAGTCTTTTAAGTGAGGAGCTGACTTTTGTCAACCTTAGGCAAGAACAGAAATTTCCCACAATTGGTGGCAGCGGTGGGATACAAAGAACAATCCAACAAAACCAGTGAAGAAGAAGCAGAAAAAACTACATTAATGCAGAACAGACCTGCAAAAGGAAAGAAGAAAGAAGTACAAGTTAACAGAGGAGGAGAATTAAAAACAGTTCCAGTTAGTTGGAGAGAAGCTCTTTTACCTGTAACTCCTCCAGTACCAGCTGCTGTCCAGAGACAGAGCACAGCTTATAATTTGAGAAGAAATCCCAAGAAAAGAAAGGAGACACAGTGTTTCAAGCTATTGGAATTAAGTTATAGTGATACTGAGGAATTTGCTGAAACATTGACAGTTCCCTTGGCAGAGAGAGTCACTGAAACTGAAACATTTATTGAAAGTGAAAGAATAGAAAATACTTCCACAATAGAAACTTCAGAAAATACTTCCACAATAGAAACTTCAAAAAGTAGTACAATTACCAACATTACTACAGAAGTCAGCAGGGAAATCTCTGAAGAAGAAATAGTTCCTGAAACGGTTGAACTCAACACTGAGTGTGAAAATTCTACAGAAGTAAGTAACTATAGAAAAGAAACAAGAATGGCAACTGGAATGTCAAGTCTGGAGGCCACCATGGCCCAATTATTAGCAACAATGTTAGAAAATCAAGCAAGACTAGAAGAAAAGGAGAGAAAGGAAAAAGAAGAAAGGAAAAAGGAACAAGAAGAACAGGGACGGAAACAAGAAGAACAAAGGCAAAGAGAAAAGGAATTGATGGCAATAGAGAAAAAGAAATTAGAACTTGAACAATCTAGATTGGAAGCTGAAAAGGAAAGAATGGAAGCCGATGAAAGAAGGAGTAGAGAGGAAAGAAGATTAAGGAAATTGGATGATGAAAGGAGAGAGAAATTTTCTGGATTCAGCAGTTACAAAACAGGAAATGATCTGAGGCAATATTTTCTACAATTTGAAACCATCATGAGAGATTGTCATTATGAAAAGGATACTTGGAACTCAAAGCTATTCCCAAAATTGGATTCAACTTTGGCAGAAAGAATGCAACCTCTCATAGAGCAACATCAAGATTATGAATACATCAAGAAGACACTGTTGAAATCAGTTGGAGCCACTTCAATTGCATTTGGTCAGCAAGTACAAGAAATGAACATGGATAAATTGAAGCACAAAACTGCATCTCAGATTATTGAACTCCTCAGGAAAATAACTGAAGGATGGTTACAGGATGCCACTTCCTTAGAGGAAGCAATATTTGCTATAGTGAGGTCTGTATTGAGGAGATGTCTGCCTTATCATGGTATTTCTTTTCTGGATGGGAAAACCAGCTCAAATCTTACTGAATTAACTGACCACTTGAATGATTGGATGAACTCTAGACAACCTGGTGATTATTCCAAAATACCTGGCCAAAGCAGCAAAACTCATGAGAAGAAAGGAAACTCTCACCATAGAGAAGACAGAAGTGATGCAAAGAGTTGTACCATTTGTAAGAAGTTAGGTCACACCAGTGACCAATGCTGGTTCAGAAAAGATGGCAAGTATGGAGAATCCAGCAATAGTAATGGCAGCAACAACAACAGAAGTTCTAAAAACAACAATTGCTTCATCTGCAATGGAACTGGGCACAGGTCTTATGAATGTCCCCAAAAGAAGTCATCTGTAAAGAAAGAGAAGAATCTGAAGGAGCCAAACATGGGTGCTTTCAGACAAGCCTCAAGTTGGATTTCTGGGAAAGTGAATGGAACAGAACATAGAATCCTGATTGATACTGGTGCCTCAGTAGGAGTTGTCACTCCAGAAGTTGCAGAAATGTCAACATATAAATCTGACAAAGAGATTTTCCTGGATGGTGCAATCAGAGGATATAGGAAACTTGTGTTGGTGGAATATGAATTTAATGGAATCACTTTGGAAAGAGAGGCTGCAATAAGTGACAAACATAAAGACTTTCAAGGAATCATTTTCCCTTGGAACCCTAAAGACAAGCAAGAAAATGAGTTATTTGTTCCAATGTTTGAAAGAAAAGCTGAACCCAAAGATATTGCTGTGATAACAAGGCAACAGAAGAGGAATGGAAAACTTCTGAAGAAGCAACAACCAGTTATTCCTGCCAAACCTCTTGTGACAGATTCTGAGGCAGCAACTTCCACTGTTATAGAATCAACAGAGTCAGGGAACACTTCCACTGAAGCAACTCCAGCTTTAGAGGATGGTATTGTTGGTGAAGAGGACACTTTGACAGCTGCAACACCAGCAACTGATAATGATGTTCATGAAAACACATCCATAGAGGAGGTGGTAATCACTGATGATAAAGTCGCTGAGCCTATAATCACAGAGGAAGCAGAGGAAAATGATGAATGTGAGTCTGGAATTCAAGGAATCCCTACAGAATTAGAAGCAGATAGCAATATGCAAGAGAGTGACAGTATGATGAAATTTATTGAGGAATTAAAGCCGGTGACAGAAGGAACTGAAAGGCAGGAGTTTGTAAAGGATGTTGAAAGTGACACAACAATCAATGTTTGGAGAGAACTTGGCAAGAAGAAACTGCAAGGATTCAGAATCAATAATGGCCTACTGACACAAGAAAGAGAAATTGAATGGGGAACATTTGGTGAAGTCATTGTTGTTCCAAAGTCATGGAGAAATAAGCTGATGGAACTTGGGCATAAAAAGATGGGCCATCTTGGAGGAGAAAAAGTATTGTTAATGATAAAGAAGAGATTTATTTGGCCCAACATGAAGAAAGAAATATACCAACATTGCTCCAGCTGCACAAAGTGCCAATACAATTCTAAGTATCAGCCAAAGAAAGCTTCAATGGTTCCCAGACCAGTTATCACTGAACCATTTCAAAGTGTGGCCATAGACTTAGTGGGACCCCTCCCCAAAGGAAAAGGAGGATGTCAGTTTATTCTTACAAGTATTTGCCTAGCAACCAGGTGGCCTAGTGCTATAGCCTTAAAATCAACCACATCAAGAGCAGTTGCTGAAGCTCTCTGGACCATCTTTTCAAACACTACTATACCAGAGAAAATACTGAGTGATAAGGGTCCTCAGTTCATGAGTGCTGTAATGAAAGATTTAACATCGTTTTTGGGAATAACTCATGTCACAAGCTCTGCTTATCACCCCCAAACTAATGGATGTTTGGAGAGGGTTCATGGCACCTTCAAATCCATCTTGAAGAAGTGTATCAGCTGCAAAACTGACTGGGTGCAACAAATTCCATTTGTCCTTTTTGTTCTGAGGCAAATGCCAAATTCGGAACATGGATTTAGTCCATTCGAATTAATCTATGGCAGCAGAAGTAGAACCCCCCTGGAGGCATTGTATTTTGGCTTAAATGAATTCAATGGAAGGAATCTGAAGACAGGTGCTTGGGTTAATGATCTGGCTGACAAACTACAGCTAATCAGGGATAAGGCAGCTTTGGCAACGGCACACACCATTGAAAAGAGGAAGGAAATGTATGACAAGAATGCAAAAGACAGAGAATTTCAAGTTGGACAGAAAGTGAGATACAGAATCCCAGGGAAGTTGAGTGCTCTCTCTGAAAGTTGGGATGGACCCTACATTGTGAAGAAGAAACTGGGAAGTGTAAACTATCAAATTCTGAAGGAAGGAGCCAAAGGTGAAGGCAAAGTGACACACATCAATAATCTAATGAAATTGACAGAAAGAGGAACTGTGAACAGGCTGGATGTTGTGTCAGAGGAAGAAGATGAAGAAGTTCAACAAGAATTGACAGGAAAACAGATATTGAAAGACAGATGTAAATTTTACAATGAAGAAGAGTTGAGAGAAGTTTTGAAGAAATTTGATGGATGTATGAAAGATGAACCTGGTGTCACCAAAGTAACAGAACTAAAGATTGACACTGGAGATCATCCACCAATACAATGTCAACCCTACTCAGTGCCTATGTCTTTGAGAGGCAAGGTCAAACAAGAACTGGAGAACTTGGAGGATAATGGAATTATTGTCAGAAGTAACAGCAAATGGTGTTCACCAATGGTGCCTGTTAGAAAACCAGATGGTTCAATCCGGATCTGTGGAGATTTCAGGAAGCTAAATTCAATTACAACAACTGAACCATATTGCATCCCCAGATTGGAGGAACTTGTCAGTACAGTTGGAGACTCAGCTGTTCTAAGTAAAATTGACTTAGCTAAAGGCTTTCATCAAGTCTCAGTAAATAATGAAGATAGTGATAAACTTACCATCATTACACCATTTGGAAAATGGAAATACTTGAAGATGCCATTTGGAGTTGCCAGTGCTCCTGCTACATTTCAGAAGCTGATGGACCTAGTGCTGAAGGATTGTACAGAAATCAGTTGTGTGTATATTGATGATATTTTGATCTGGAGCCCAACTTGGCAACAACACTTGAAAGATCTCAACACGGTGTTCACAGAACTCAAGAAAGCTGGACTAACATGCAAACCTGCAAAGTGTCAGTTTGGGATGACCACTTTGCAATTCCTAGGGCATGAGATTGGAAATGGCAAGATAAGTGTGCCAGCAGCAAGAGTCAGGGATCTCAAGAAGTTTCCCAAACCAACCACAAAAAAGCAAGTCAGAAGATTCCTTGGAACAGTCAATTATTATAGGAAGTTTGTCAAGAACTTTAGTACATTGCAACAAGTTTTGACTCCAGCCACAACCAAGAGTGCGCCAACTAAGGTGGTATGGAATGCAGAAATGGAGGATGCATTTACAGCACTTTGCAACTGTGTCAGCAACCAAGTGAAATTGTGCATCCCTGTTCAATCTGACAAATTTGTGCTGGAAACAGATGCCAGTGCAAATGGGATTGGTGCTGTATTATCAGTGATCAGAGAAGGCAGAAAATCAACTGTAGCATTTTATTCCAAGCAGCTACATGGGGCTCAGAAAAAGTACTCTGCTCAAGAACTTGAAGGATTGGCCCTATATCAATCTATTCAACATTTTGCTTTCTATCTATATGGTAAGGAATTTTCAGTAATAACAGATCACTGTGGCCTGGAAAGGATGATGTCTAGACCTCAGGAGAATAACAGAATCCTGAGATGGGCATTGAAGTTGAGCAATTACAGATTCTCCATATCCTACAGGCCTGGAAAAGAAAACATCATTGCTGATTGCCTAAGCAGGGCATGTGAAGAAGCCACACCTACGAATGAATCAAACCTCCCTCTGGAAGTACAAGAACGCCACCCATGACAGGTGGTTCCCAGCTGAAGAAGAAGGGGGAAGCTGTGGAATGCTGACCTTCACAACACATTCAGCATCCACAAAGACACTAATTAACATTTATTGACAACAGCATTCCATAATTCAAAGTACATTGTCACTTAGCTAGTTATATTTAGAACACTATATTTAGTAACAGTTTCTGCACTGATATAAAAGGAAGCTCTGTAGACAACTTCCTTTCGCTCTGCAAATGTCTTCATGACCTTGTGTGTGTTTTGTCTTTGTAAATGTTTTCATAACTAACCCCCTGTCAATATCAAGAGAAAGCTTGTGGGTTACTGCAAAGGACAATTCTACATCACTTGCTGCAAAGTCTGGTGGCAGCTTACCCAATTACTGCTGCAAAGTCTTTTAAGTGAGGAGCTGACTTTTGTCAACCTTAGGCAAGAACAGAAATTTCCCACACTGACTATATAAGTTAGCAAGTACTCACAGAAAACCATTGACAGCCGAGTTTTTAAAATATGTCTGTTAAAAAATCTCAATACCATAATAACCTTCGACATTTTGCAGCTTGAAAAGAATAACAAGGTTTAAAGAAATACTGCATAGTGTTCAGTCTAAACGTAAGTTTTAAGACCAAAGTGCATCTTGCTGCATTAAGAAATATTGTAATCCTAAAGGGTAAACAATAAAATTACTTGAATGATACCGAATCACTAAACTGAAATATATATATATATAATATTATATATTATAAAAAATATCCTCGAATTTCAATTGTGTTACCCCTGATAGTCTCTTTTGCTTCACTTGCTCGCCAATAATATAGTTTCCAAAGCATAAATCAGTAGCAAAACCGATACATTGTCTAGTTGAGTTCCATATTGTAAATAAAATGTGTTTTCAACTGCGCAGCAGCTTTCTTTGAATTTTTTAATTTTATTACATATTTTGTCAGCATAAATATTGAATTTATAATTATAATATAATTTTATTTTTTTACTGCAGGAGGAATAAAGTTGCCCCAACTGGATGTTAGATAGTTAAACAATACTCTAATAATAGACATTTAAATTACTTATTACTGTGTATATTTTGATATTTAATTAATGGGGCAACTTTAATATTGTTGAAAAGTTTGCTTTGCTGGGCTAATCAACATTATACAGATCTCAGTATGAGTGCACAGGTACATGACTAACAGATTTTTTGTGAAGAGTAATGTCAAATGTTTTGTGAAGAGTAATGTCAAATGTTTTGTGAAGAGTAATGTCAAATGTTTTGTTGAAATGGCATCTTGTTATTATGCGGAGAGCAGCAGTATAACAGTAATGGAGAGTACTCTTGGATGGGATTCAGAAATATTACAATAGTATGTGCAGTACATCTTAAATATGAATTGAAGTTTAACACCTTTCATCCAAACAGTTAATAGAGTATGCAAGAGATCAGATGAAATGATGATGAGTTTTGATGTGTTTTCCCTGTAGACGAGGTAGTATTTGTGATCAGAGATAAGCTCCAGAATGATAAAAGTCTAGATGAGAGAACATGTCTATCTCCTGAGTGCATTACAGAATTATTAGAGGTCAGCCTTAGGTCAACTTACTTTAGGTACAACGGCAACTGTTATGAACAAGTAGTTGGAGGTTCTCCTGTTTCTGCAGTAGTGGTCAACTTGTACATGGAGTTATTTGAGGAAGTAGCTTTAAACTCAGCTCCAGTTATGAAAACGATATGCAGATGATATCTTTTTAATGGTTAAGAAAGGAACTCATATGAAATTTGTTGGACCACTTAAACTCCGTAAGACCATCTATAAAATTGACTATGGAATCAGAGGAAGATAGTAAGCTACCTTTTCTGGATTGTTTATTGAAGAGAGAGAGAGAGTGATGGTAGGCTTACATTTCCACTGTGTACAGAAAACCTACACACACAGATAGATACCTTCACTTTAAGTCTCATCATCCTAATCATGTAAAGAGAGGAATAGTGAGAGGCTTGTATCAGAGAGTTAGTAGGGTAACTAATATGAGTGTAAACTTAAGGAAGAAGAGAAATACCTACACAAAGTACTTCAATGCAATGATTATGACAATGCAGCCATTAGGGCAGGTTCTAAACAGTTACCTCCTAGAGATCACACAGATACTGTACATGGAATGGCTTGATTTTTACTATTCCATACATAGCAGAATTGAGTGAGAGTATTAAGAGAGTGTGTAGAGACTTTGACATCAAAACAGCATTTAAGTCAGGTAAGACACAATAAGGTCACACATCTCATCAAAGTCAAAGTTATACTGTATCCTTTAGTACCCAGTTATCCCTATAGTAGTATGGCCTGCAGCTGTGGTAAATTATATACAATTCAGTCATTCTAGGCTGAAACAATTATAATATAACAGCAATTTTTCTCGTTCTAACAGCCAATATTGTTGATTAATACTTAACTAAACGTTTTGAATTCGAGAGTTCGACCTCAGTTGACCGAGGACTTTGGCAGAAGCTAAACAACAGGTTAAGTTTTAATTAACATTGGCTGTTAGAACAAGAAAATTTGTTATTATACATGTATATTAAAATTATATCTAAGTGAAACCATAGAGTGAAAGAACATCAGGATGCTTGTAAGAGAGGTGATGAGAAGTTATCAGCCATTGCTGAACATGCTTGGCACGGAGTTCACCCTATTCAAAGGGAAGAGATAGAGTTGTAGAAGAGCTTGTAATAATCATGAGTTAAAGATCAAGGATGAATTACACATACAGATGACACCAGACAGCAACAAGTTTAACACAGATATAAGTTTAGATCTTCCATATTGCTGGCTGTCTATGTGCTGCATGCAAATCACCCTATACTAAACAGTAGACGTACCCAACAGTAATCTTGCTTGGTTAAATGTTTACTTTATGGTGTTTTTTTTACTAAGCCGTAGGTATAAAACACAATAATTTCACACACACTGGTTCACTAAAAATAGCAACTAAAGACTATTCTCGAGACTTGATTATAGGACAATGAATTTTAAAGCAAAATATGGTGCCATGTGCATACCTCATCGCTTTTGGTGTGAAGTACACACCAAATTGAATGTGAGTTCATTTCTCAAGGAATAGAGAGTATCTTTATTTACAATAGCTTCAAAACTTGAAGCTGCTCAGGCTTAATTAAAGACCACCCCACCTCCTGTTCAATAAATTAGTCTTGATCATTAGATTGGCCTGCGCCACATAGATACTGCGACCAGATTTGGAGCCACATAATAACTCCAGTACAATCCGAATACTCTCGCAAGCCAGACCCTTTACCTAGTAGCTACACTGGGAATGGGGGTTGCATCTATAAGGCTGGCCATGCTGCTGCACTTCATTGGCATCCTTGGAACTTTACAGCGGTAAAAGTGCTGAGTTTATAAACGTTCGAGTGTAGTGCATCCATGAATTTGATGTTTATGTAATAAGTTTATTGCAATTATTATTATATGTGACAGGCTCTGGAAAAGGTGGTACAAATTCGATCAACACAAAGTTTTGCAGTATGGCTAAAATGATGTTGTTTAGGTTAAATAATTTAATATAATCTGCAAGCTTTCTTTCACATCTGGACAAAGCTTGAATGTTGAATTCAGTTGACAAGCGGTTCAAATAGCTTCTTATACTTAACTGAACAATTGCATCAAAACAGGAATGACTTCCAGAGCATTGTATTTAAGAGAACAAATACGTTACAACAACATGTTCAGAATCAGCAGGTATGTAATTTACATAGTTTACTGAAATAATCGTGCTTTTCCTTATGCAGACCAAGATACCCATTCCATCTTATCTAAATGTTCTTTTGACAGAGCTTCCATCACTTTGTTTAGCCACCCCAACTCGTCCTTCTTAGCATGTGCAAAAGTTGTGGAGTCAGCAGGTTTCACAAGACCTTGGACAGAAGGCACAGTGAACTCTTTGATCTTCAGCACAGCTAGCTTGATGACCACCACATTACGATCATCTCCTTCAGATGAGTCAGTGAGATGTTGTATAAATGAAATTCCACTACCATGAAGAGCATCCTTAGCTATTGTAGAAGTGGGATTATGGTCAACATTATCAACAGCTGCTGATATAAAGACTCTATGGCGCATCTTCGGGGGACACACAATACCATCTATTTCGAAGCGGTCACAAACCCCATTGGCAATGTCTGATGTCTTCTGCAGAAGACAGTCATAAGACACACTCATACCAAGACTAAATAGAGTGTCGATGAGGTTTCTGCTGCGTGTAACTGCATGGATTTTCAATGCAATATAGAGTGGAAGTGGTGTTTCTCTGTGATGGCTATGGTAAGTTGCTCTGGGGGGAGAAGCTGCTGGTCGTACATGTTTCATGCTATTGAACATCACAAGCGGTGATATGGAGAGAGCCGCTGTTGTGCTACCTGTGCCAATCTCAGTTTGAATTTCAATATTGGGACCCTTCAGAATCATGTTGAGTAAGCAGAGATTTTGGTACTGAATTGCTGACATCCTGGTTTGAAGTATCCGTTAAAAGAGAACTCTTTGTCGAACATTTCCTTGCACACTATTTGAGCTGCTCGAGCCAACTGCATTGCATCACTGTCATGGTCACAGGCTTTCCTAATGGCGTTACCAACGTCAAAAGTAAGAAGTACATCTCTCCCTTGCGAATGTGCCTTTAGATCAGGCAAAACTGCCAGCAACCTGATTTTCAGTCATGAAGTATGAATGTGACCATCAACAGGAACACCCAGTTGCTCTAGGCGAGTCTTATACATACATGCCAGATTAGACAGCTTGAACGTGGGAATAATGATAGCTAGCCGGAATGGTCATGCTGAAGTAGTTAAAATACTGCTAGAAAATGGTGCCGAGGTGAATCTGCAAAATAAAAATGGGTGGTCAGCCTTAATGATGGCTAGCCAGTATGGTCATGCTGAAGGTCTACTAGAATATGGTGCCGACATGAATCTGAGAAACAAAGATGGGTTGTCAGCCCTGATGATATGTAATCAGCAAGGCTATGTAAAGCTTACTAAAATAATGCAGGAATATTCGAGTACATCACAACAACCTGTTATTGTAAGTTTACAAACAAATACTAATTTTACTAAACAATCCATTAACTGCAATTAAAATGAGATCAAGTTTGTGAAAATATAAGTATTATAATTACTTACATAATAAATACCTTGCTGACAGGCATATTATTATAGCTACTAATTAACAGATAAAGAACAAAATAAAGCCAAAAAACTTTTAAAATGCTTTTTTGTTTTTGTTTTTGTTTTTTCAGAAAAAACATGACAGCACATCTCAAGCAGAACCTGGAGGTGAGTACTCTAACATGTATATGTAAATTATTTAAGCATGCATGTATGTATTACAAATGTATTCTATATATTATTGAGTATATATATATATTGTTGTATATAGTATGGTAAGCTTAGCACAAATGGCGAGTGAGTCCCTAGTAAGGTTACAGTATTCCTATAGTATGATTAATTTAACTTCTAATACTCCAGCTACTAATAAGCAGCCAATTATATATGGTAAAGGGGTTTCAATTAGCAAGAGTCATTACTACAGTAAATCAAAGAGGCATGAACAGTATTCATGAGTCAGTTGACATTATTATTCATTATTTTGTGATCACACTTACTTCCTGTTGTATTTTTACCTAGGCTTGTTACTGTTGAGTTTTATTATTCTTGCTATTATCTGAATTGTTGAGTAACATAATAGTATATCTAACTAGGAAGCTATATTGATACTTGCACAGGAAATACATCATAATAAGGCAATATATTTCATATAACCAATGTTCTGAGTTATCATGCTGAGTTATTGCATCCCCCAGGTTATACAGGAGTTTGTTGCACAAGAAACTCACTATGGCATTCACACATGAGAAGTACATAATAAATAATTTTTTTGTTGATAATACAGAATAGTGATGTGCTTGAGCACAAAGGGCGAGCGAGCTATGCACAAACATAACACTTCCATATTACTCCAGCTAAAGGTGGGTGGGGCTGGGATTATGCAAGATGTATTTAAAATGATGAACAACTAATTAAAAATAAATCCTAGTATTTGTCGAGTGTTTGAACTGTTATAGACATAGTCTTGCTCATCTGGTCTCCAAGTAAACATTAAGACAGCTGCTAGTTTACGTTTTCTCTGGGAGTGATCCATCCCATCCCATAGTGTAGACTCTCCAGATTAATAACAAATTATGTGGTAAAATACTGTGAAGTGATGTGATCTTGTAGGGGATACAGATGACTCTAGTAGTACTATTTTATTTCCCCTTGGGCTGTGAATTCACATTTATTAGAAAGAAATTGAAAATTGCTTATCCTCTAGAGTCTCAAAATAGCCCAGATCATAATTCATTCAAATACACTCATCAAACAACATGTCTGTGTGATGTTGGGGGCAGGAGAGGGTGGGGTTAGGGGGGAGTTTTATATCATCACATGATCAATTACCTAAGGAGAGATTGTTATTGCTACTCCTTTTAAGCAAACGAGTTGTTTTGAACCAACACAAAACTACCTTAACAACAGACACAGATGGGTTGTTTCTGAATAATACAGTTGAGATGAGTTTTATATAATCACATGATCAATTCCCTAAGGAGAGATTGTTATTACTGCTTACCTTAAATGAGTTGTTTTGAACCAACACAAAACTACCTTAACAACAGACACAGATGGTTGTTTCTGAATGATACAAGGCACACTTAGGTCTTAAAAATGTATTGTTAGATTCAACACTATGCAGTAATTCTTTAGAAATTCTTGTTTTTTTTGAAGTCACAAATAATGTTAAGGCAAATGGTTACTATGGTATTGAACCCTTTACCAGACGTAATTAAAAAAAAAACTCGGCCTTTATAATAGCTACGAGTGTTTGTTATCAAAAGTAACTGGTAATTCAGATAGTCAGAGACTACAGAAAATAACAGTACTCAGGGAATTGATGTAATGTAATAGTTCCGTATTTGTTAGCTAAAGCATATAATGGTCACAACTGCTACATACTTTTACTTATAGAAATGGACCAACAGATTCCATGCTGCGCAAGCTCATTACCCTTGTAGTTATAGCCACTGGCCAAACTTATGAATTTTCTTGGTTTTTTCTGCTACCTTCCTCCCGGTGTAGCCTGGTGTAGCCTACTCAACCCGGGTTAGAGCAGCTGTTAAAATATTAGGTGGGGGTGTGGGGTAGACCCTACAACCAACTTACCTGAAGATATCTAGTGTGGACTAAACCACTTATTACACTCATCAGAGTGATATGGCAAGATATCTCACACTCAGGCTTATTTTAATTCGCCTCTGGCTCGTGAAAATTAATTAGCCTGTTCGTGAAATATTTCGCCATATTTCGCCATATCACACTCTGACTCATGTAATAAGTACTATATATATATTCATTTATTAAGGTATCTTGGTATAAGTATAATAATATTGATTAGGCACAATAACTTTAATATACTAGTAGTGTATTACTTCATTATCACCAAAATCAAAGTCTCTCCTAACCCATTTCAGTTTTTGAGCACCATTGTTAATTGAAAAATGATTGAAATATTTGATGCACCCTTGAAATAGGAATATCTATCCATCCAATAGGATTAAAGTAAGGTAGAAGGCAGGAAGATATGACAAAATTACAAAAGAAACTTTTTACAATAGACTCTAGAAAGGAAATAGAATGGATGTATAAGAATATGCTGGAAATACTATGGAATTATTATGGGAAAGTGATCTATAAAGCCACTATCTCAATCTTTTTCTATCAGTTTTGAATGTCTTGACAACACTAACTGCCGTGAGTAATTGGCATAGCCATGTTCTATGGATTGTCACAAATGGCACAAGTAAACATTTCTAATGTTTAATTAGTTCAAATTGAGCAGTTAGATGTCTAGCAAGGTTGTTGAAAACATGAAAAGTATCTATTATACTGGGATAAAATTTCCATGCATCCAATACTGAAGTAAGTTTAACAGGCCCTAGCAACCGTGGCCTATTTGGCGGGTTTTTCGTGCTCAAAGAGTGTGCCAGCACCCTAAAGCAACCAGAAACCATGTGGTTAACATAAAAGTCCAATTGGAATACAAAATTTCACGCAAATTGTTTTTGTGCAGCATTTTGTATTGACTGCAAAACAAAATATATTTCAGTGAACCATTTATTTATTTATTATGTGTCTTATGTGACCATAAAAGACCCTCAAATTCTCTATAAAAGCAATTTATATCTTGATATACTGTTTTCTATTCACAGATGAAGAGAAGGAAATGCCGACTATAGTTGGAATCGAATATCCACAACTACCCATTGTAGCAGTAAAAGGTAAATATTATTATCATGGTATGTTAGTGAAGTATAACAGAAATGAAAAAAAATTAGTTCAAGAGATTAAAAACTCCTATAAGCTGTTTTAGTCACTGCGTTCACTTCCCAATATACTACAAAAATTTGTGTGGCATATTAGTTCTATATAATATAGCAAAATTAATGACTACTGGACAGATTTTCAAGCTCTGCAAAGTTTGATTATTGCTACGGTATCAAAATACATCAAGTAGTTGCAGTCTACAAAATCTTAGAGGCAAAAGTATGACACCTTTTCTATTCAGTTTACCATCAAACCTCTGCTTCACACCTATGATTGTGTTTTTGTTTTTGTTTTTGCTTTATGTTATGTTTATTGCTTACCTGTACTGACTTGACTAATGTATTTTTCTAAGTGGATAAAAAACACTCTGATTCCTTGTGAATAGAATAAAACAATCTTTAGTGTAAGTATTAATTTGTTGTCAGATGTGGTACATGCCACATACTTGTCTAAATAGGAGAATTTTTTCACAAACTTTGAGACTTTATACATGTGCAATCATTAAAAGTGTTTGTCAAAGGTATGTAAGTTGACTCCACTGCAACTATATATATATAAATATACAAGTACCCCATCACACAGTGGCATTTGGCATACTGCAAAGTAAGAATGCAGTAACATAAGTTTTTATTTAGTTTTACCATCCTCTACCATTTGTTAAAATCACATAAGTTTCCCATTCCTGCTCTCTTTATCCCTGAACTATCTCAGCTTTTCTTATCCCCCACCTCCTTTATTTCAGCTCTTCTTGAATCATGGAGGCCCTTCTCCTCCCTATGTCTACCTCTCCTGTTCTGAATCTCTCTGTCCTTCTATCATTGTTGTGGACTTAGGCAATACGAAACTGTTCTTACCTCGCCAATTCCGCCTGCTATTTAGTTACAATTAATCTCCTTTTGCCTTCTCTTTTTACTTTCACCTTCCTTTTTGAAACCTATGCCACTCTCCCTCAACTATTCCACCCACTTTTCAGTTACAATTAATCACTTTCTATTAAATATAACGACACTTTACCCATTCAGTGTAATAACAATGCTTTACCAAACTGTTTAATCTCATGACTTATTCATGAATACACTCACCGTCGTTGGTCGTAGTTACTGACACACAAGCATATAATTATAGATTTTCACTTTCTCAGTATTACTATTCAATATACAACTTTCTTATGTAACACAAGTGGAGAGAAACAAACTCCATGTTAAAATTACTAAAGGAATTTTCCGTGTTGTCAACTTATTTTTTTTACATTAAAGTATTCAACCTTATATAAATGCATTCATCCCTTGTGAATATATTGCACTCTTTATGAATACCGAATACCATATATTGTCCAGCAATCCGTGCATTCATCCATTTCCTTGATGCAACACACCAGACTTTATTTAGCACAATTGTGCATACACATTAGACTGGTAAAGTAGTAGGAAGCCTGAAAAGCATCGACTTGACGAGAGAATAGGCTTTTTGTTTACGAGGATTGTTTGAGCCAAATCATGTGACTAATTCCGAGCATGTCTAGAGTGGCTAAGTTGTTTTCTTTCATTCCCATTGACTTTGTAATGAGTTTTGAAATAGTTCTTTTCCTCCGTTTGTGGAGCATACTGAAGGAATACTTTTATCCACTTTGACGAGAGATTTCCAGTTGTACATACCCCTGATGTGTAGCTACTTCTGTTTGGAAGTTATTCAGTTTTTATTACAGCTAACTTAACTACACGGTTTAGAACATGCATATACCATATGAAAAACCTAACAAGGAAATAGGAGGGACACTACATAGACTATCCATGCCCAAATTGGGGATGAACACTAATGAGGAATTTAAAATCCCTATGCCGATGCAAAAACCACTCCAGTTATGCTCTGACTATTCCTGTAGTTAAGGCAACTGGCTTTGTTGAGTTTAGAATGCTCAAACAAACTTAACCATTGTATTCAGTGAGTACCTGGTTATTAGTAGCTATTCCTATTGTGATAAGAAAGTTATAACTCAAGTAGTACATCAAGCTAATTTTATTATTATTATCTATATTGTAAAACAAGGCTAACTCTGTTTCTTTATTAGTTCTAATTCTGAAGTGCTGCACTGGTAAATCATATATTGCCAATTGGCTAAAACTTGTATACTTTTACATATTAAGCAACTGTAGACATTACATAACTAATTACTACTAGCATCTTTTTCTAAGTCCCTAAATAAGCTGGAGCAAAAAATATAATACATGTTTTATTGCAAAAGTTGTTAATTATATTGAACTATTTGGAAGTTTATTTTATGTAATACAAATGTTTTATGTGTATACATGTATTTTTTACAGAACCTCAGTCTACCTTGCCTGGGTTTATTCAAGATGAGAGCATTTCTGTGTCTTACAATGGACACAAAAGTTCTGTGGACTGGAAAGAGAATGGAATACAACTTCAATTTGCAGAAGACAAGTCTGAAGACTGCAGTAATACTCCTATTCAAATATCTACAGGATCATTAGGTTACTCCCGAATGCCTAATGAGGTTGAGTCAGTTATCAAAGTTTATCACGTACACAGCTCGAAGATACCCGAGACTTCTGTAACTATTAGAATTAAACACGATGAACCAAATGATGTTCATAATTTATATTTTTTTTCTTGCTCTGATGACAAGCCTCCTTATGACTTTACTTATCTTCCAGGAGGAACTTTTACATCTACATATGGAGAGGTTGTTGTTTCAAAATTTTCATTTTTTAATATCGGTAAACTTTTCTCTGGACATCGTGTGCGAAGAGTCCTCAGTAGGAGGGAAAGATTTTATGAGGTATCTCTATATCGTGGTTCTGTACCATATATTAAGTTGTCAGAGCAGTGTTGGAACCTTTATGTATCACTCGTAAAGAATTGCAACACCTTCAGACAAGGTGTAAAGACTTTTATCAAGGAAGAGTATAAAGAAGATGTTCAACTAGTGTCTAGTTTTGTTACTCGCTTTAATCCCAGGGACACTAAAATGACCATATGTGGGGAAATTGGCCCATCCGATGTTAATTTGGATGAACCTGATTGCACATTTCTACTTAAAGCTCAAATAAAAAATTATGTTAACGCTTCTCCTCCTCTTCTGAAGTATCGACTCCGCATCAAACCTGGTTCTTCTGTAACAGTTAAGTTTAATCTAACAGGACTTCAAAATATTGACCATTTAACTATGAGTCCATACGATCTACCAGGTAAGAAGTCATAATATTAGGAATATATTTTATCCTCAAATTATTGTTTGACAGATTCTGATCCAAGTAGTATTCAAAGTGATTCAAGTAAGTTTCATAAAACACATTTAGAAGTTTCTTTTCTAGTCATCATTCAAAGTTCTTTGCCCCTTTAATTATTAAAAAGTTTCTGTCATTTCTTGTAGAATCACTGAATGAATATTATCTTTAAGAAAATAAGAAAGAAAATTCATTAGAATATTGTTTTAGCTTTCAACTATCATTTTTACTGCCATTACCTTTATGACTGATTGAATGCATATTTAATTTCAGGCATTAAAACATGGGCCAAAGAATCTGCTTTTAAAAACTTAAAAAGTGTTTATAAAGGAATAAAATATTCTTCCTCCCACCCTCTCTCATCGTTAAATGTATTCTCTCTCTTTCACAGGCTTTTTAAAAACAATACAGAATTTAAAATGTTCAGTTTATTGGTCATAATTTTTAAATTATATATTTTTAGACTCCCTCAGTATAAAAGAGTTTAGGGTTGTCTTTGAAGAAGCATTTGATGCCAGAGTCAAGTGGGAGAACATTGGCCTTCAGTTGGATGTGGATTGTCAAACCTTGAATGTCATACAGTATGAACACAGCCATAATGTTGACGACTGTTTCAAAGACATGTTGAAGAAATGGCTGACAGGAAATAGAGAACGCACATGGAGTAAATTAGCTCATGCTTTAGAAAACAAAACAGTGGGTTTTACCAATTTATCTGACAGTATCAAAGAAAAATACTGCAACTGATTCATAGCTCCATAAATAAGTGGTCACTTTATCTTTATTCCTTTATATTTTTAACTTGTTCATTAATTATTTTTTGCACAAGATTGTACGTATGTTTTTTTTTTTTGTTTTTTTTTTGTAATTAGCTACTTAAAACCGCATTTTTGGCAACTCATACAAATTTTTTAGGTCCTTCTGGGCCTCTTCATGACAAGAAACCACACCCATTTTTTTTCCATATGCCTGTATGTATTGTTGTTGTTTTTTGTTTGTTTTCTCTTTTTTTTTTTTTTTTTTTTTTTTTTTTTGTAATTAGCTACTTTAAACATAGTATATGTATTACCATTTGTGGAAACTCATATAAAATATTTATATTATCTATTATATTGTCTCCATGACAAGAGACCACACCTCCCTTGGTGCCACAAGAAGGAAGACCAAGAACATTAAACTGTCATACACACACTTCATCCAATACATTAAAACACTCTTTACCTACTTCCTGTACATGTATGTGATTATAGTGGTCACTACATGAATTGAACCTTGTGTGCGCATATTCACTACGTCACCGCAAGCAGCATTAAAATTATTAGACTATAGAATCGTTGAATTATATTTTTGAAAGATTTTAGTTGTTCCCTAGATTGTTCAAAATAAACATAGAATATTACTAGTGATCAGCCTGATGTGGTTAGAATGCCATAATATTGTGCTGGTTAAAGTGGTGGCAGATTGAAATATTTTAATCATAGGTAGATGGTGAAACTAGTGGAAACATATAGATACTAATCAGCATGAAGATCCTGATATAGAGAACAAGCTAGGGTCTTCATACTGGTCAGTATCTATATTCTTTCTATAGGCTCTCTCATTATTGATTCAGTAGTTTTGGTTCAGGGCACCAGTAGATTTTAACAAGGCTGGAGAAAGAAATAGCTGACAAATTTGTCACAAAATGCAATAAGCTAATGCTACTGTCAAATTCTGGGTAGCAGCTGCTTTTAATAAATAGGCCTTTGTGGCTTTTAGTTAGTTATTTTTCTGTTTGTGTTTATACCTTCTTTTTGTTATTTTGTTGTTGCTGTTTGATAATTATAGAACATTCTATCCAAAAACTAGGCTGAATTGGTGCTTGTTACTTCACACATACAATAAGCTAACTAGTAATTAGTCCATTATCCAGCTATAGATTTGTTCTGCGGTGAAACTGCTGCATATATTCAGTAAGTTTTTACACACTATTATGATTTAAAATGTTAAAATCAAGTATAGCTCTAGAACTTTCCACTCCACCTAGAAATTGATTCTCCATAAGTGCTGTGAGAATCAGCATGACTGGCCTGAAGTTACAGATTTAGCCATCTATTACATTCGTAATATGCCACAATTAGCATCTGGCTTTACTCCATTTGAGCTGCAATGTAGTTGTCAAACTCCTCACATTCTCACCACTCTAAAGTCTTACTGGCTAGATCCTGCTAATTCCCCTCAATATTACTGACTTTATGTTAAATCTTCAGCAAAATTTAATTACTCTTTTATCAGCCACTAAAGATTGTTTCCATACAGCTCATGCCAAGAATCGTGAGAAAGCAGATAGTGTCCCTAGATTGTTCAAAATAACCATTGAATATTACAAGTGATCAGCCTGATGCGGTTAGATTGCCGTAAAATTGTGCTGGTTAAAGTGGTGGCAGAATGAAATATTTTAATCATAGGTAGATGGTGAAACTAGTGGTAACATATAGATACTAACCAGCATGAAGATCCTGATAATTATAAAGAACAAGCTAGGGTCTTCATACTTGTTAGTATCTATATTCTTTCTATAGGCTCTCTCATTATTGATTCAGTAGTTGTTTTGGTTCAGGGCACCAGTAGATTTAGCACCCCACTGAAGTGAAAATTTCAAATGAAAAGGAGTAAGTTGAAGGGGGGTGGGATGGTCACATAGCTGTATACAAAAGAGAATAATTTTTTTTTAAATGTAGCCGTCAACATTCTAGCAGAGTTATATTATAGATACCGCTAATAAATTGGCCCCCCTCCAAGGAAACAAAAAGTGGAGGGCCTGAGGCCACCACAATTAAAAAATATGGGTTGGCTGCTCCTTTTGCCCAAAGGTCATTGAGAATTCTAAAATGAATTTTTTTAACCCTATTCAAATTTAAATAAGTTTTTTTTTCTAAATCACTGGCTACATTTTATACTATATTATGAAATGAGAAATATTTTTTTCCACTTAAAGTGAAAAAAAGTGGGGAAACAGTCACCCTCCTGCTCCTTTTCTCCTACCCCTCTGAGTTGAACAATGAACTCCAAGTGCACTTGCTATTTAATGATAACTATAAAGTAGTCTTTCAAAGACTCAATAGAATTGTGATTATACAGTGGCTCTAATAGTTTGTTACGTATTGTTTGTTGATATGTTTAGATTCACTACAAGAATAGCATCCTTCTATTCCTTTCAATGCACAAAAAGTCACTACCAAATGGTTGACAATTTCATTGCTCAGTTCAGTTATACATTTTACCTTAATAGCTAGTGTTAAAGTAGTATTTTAGTTTAGAGAGCAATATTACTTGTGGTACAGAAATAACCTGGGAAAAACAACTGGAGTAGCACAGAGGCAGCTGGTGGCATGTGGCTTTAATGGGTGGGGCTCACCTGGCAGCTGTTCAGATTATGGATATTTCAAATTAGCAAGGTCTAGATTATTCTAATCAGGTATAAATAAAGCTCAAGAAATTAAAAAGATAGATTTATAGAGCATTTACAGCTATAGAAGTAAATACTGCCTTTAAAGGAGAAGCTGAACAGGCCAGAGACACTCAGACCAGTGTATATTTTCAATACAAAACTCCATTTTCAGCACTCAGTCAATTTCCCAGCATAAACATACCACTAGAAGCAAGAAAGTGTCTGCTCATGTGATTATAATGTGACAATAATGGGTTTTAGCCACAAAAGCTACCTCTCAAAAATCAGCCCAAAATGAAAACAACAACAACAACTAGTACAATAAAAGTGTTTTAGCAATAATTCCAAATCAGAGCGTGAAAGACAGGAGAGGGTTAATTAAAAAATGTGCAATCAAATTAGAAGTGCAATTTAATATTGCCATCAATGGGTCACATATATGTATATATAAGGACAAAACTTAAAAATATGTCATAATTAGGTCATAATTATTTTATATAGTATTTCATTAGAGCCTCTCCATTTGGATAATTTTAAAGATGTTTTTAATGAAGTGTATGATGCTGGAGTCAATGGAAGCAAAAATTGGCCTTCAGTTGGATATGAAATTGCACACATGAATGCCATACAGTATGAGCACATCCATATAATAGTTTCATAGAAATGTTGAAAATTTGGTTGACTGGAAATAGAGCAAGAACTTGGAGAAAATTAGCTGATGCTTTAATAATAAAGCAGTGGGCTTCCCAGATTTGGCTAATACTATCATGGAAAATACTGTGACAGGGTTAACATTCAAACAACTTGTTTATTAATTTTATATATTTGGCATGTTTTAGCTGTATTTTACCATTGTAAATGTTAATTATTCAATGCATTTAGTATTGCTATACTGATATTCTTCATTATTATATTATCCAGAATAGTTGTACTTAGTCCACTTTACATATGCATTATACTGATGAAAACTGCACGGGCAGTGTTAGTTTATTAATATAATATTTACAGACACTAAATTTATGTGAGTCCTACATAGAGTGAAGCTATAACCATCTATAGTTCCTATGTTATCACCTTTCTAACTGTATAAATTAAATTTAGGAAACACTTGTTTGTACCTCCCAAAGCTTAATTTATACGTTAGTATATTAATAATTACTATTAGCATGAATAATATAATATTTTTATCAGACAACTTCATCCTCATGCCTACAAAGGCCTATCTTCATCTCCTTCTCCCTTCCCCCCCCCCCTCCCCCTCCCCCCCATACACACACACACATCTACCCCCAACACTCTTTACTCTGCTTTCTCTATGTACATGTGTTGGTTTATTATGTCCTCAACCTTTTGACCTGTATTCACAGTTATCACTTTGGGTAATTGTTATAACATCCCCCAGGTTATTCAAGTATTCATTACTCATGAATCTCATCAGGCCTGTAGCCAGGAGTTTGCGCAGGGGGGTTCGGATTTCGTAGAAATGCAAGAAAGCCACACCTACTTTTGTTTTCTTCGTTTATTCTTTAAAGCGAAAAAGAAGGGGGAAAATATGCCATAACTAATAATTTGTCTGACGTTTTATGACATTCACTGAACACTGCTGACTATCAACAATAAACGGTAAACAGCTAACGCTATATCGTTCTCGTGTAACCAGGCTTCTAACCACTACCGTGAGCTGTACACAAACAGTGAAACATTAATAGGCCTTTATAAGTTATCTACATTACGGCACACCATAAAAAGAATAGTAGTGGCGTAGCTTGCTTAAATAAGTACATTACGCACACCATAAAAAGAATAGTTGTAGCGTAGCTTGCTTTATCAGTACCAAAACGAGAGCGATGTTTTGTAGTCAAGGAGCTCAATGTTTATTTGAAAGCTTGGAATCAGACTAGGCCGTCCATATATAGTGTATGAAGTATATTCGGGGATATGCTAAATAGCAGAGTATTCCATTGCGATCGACCAGAAGTCGACATACCATAAGTTAAATGTGAGGTGTGGCTAAATAATTTACTTCCGGTCACTCAAAAGGGGGGTTCAACTGAACCCCCCCCCCCCAACCCACGGGTATGTGGTATAAATAGGGTAACAACTGTGAAATATTGCGAGTTATTTCACGGTCATGTACCTAAAGATAATCATTGTGAAGATATATATTATGATGGTATAAATAATACTTATTACATGAGTCAGAGTGTGATATGGAGAAATATTTCATGAGCAGGCTAATTTATTTTCAAGAGCCAGAGACAAGTGAAAATAAAGCCTGAGAGTGAAATATCTAGCACTCTGACTGTGTGTAATAAGTGGTCTATTCCACACCAGATATCTTCACTGCTGTAGTTAGTACTAGAGGACTGGTAACTCACAGTGTAAAGTTGTTGGCAGTAGGGGTACCCACACCTCTAGCTGATATTTTAGCAGCTGCTCTAAACACTGTTGGAGTACTCTACACCAGAGAAGGTAGCTGTAAAAACCAGGAAAGTGACAAGTTGGGCAGGTTGCTCTAACTACAAGGGTATTGAGCCTGCATAGTACAGCTTGAAATAACAACATTATTTCAGTGGTCATGTACCTAGAGATATCATTGTGGGTGGAATAAATGAGTCAGAGTGTGATATGTGAAATATTTCAAGAGCAGGTTAATTTATTTTCAACAGCCTGAGGCAAGTGAAAATATAGCCTGAGAGTGAAACATCTAGCCTTATCACTCTGACAGAGTATAATGAGTGGTTTATTCCACACTAGACATCTTCACTGCTATAATTATATTTTTTATAGTAAGGACCAGTAACTCATAGTGTAAAAAGTTGGTTGTAGGGGCTACCCACACCCCCAACTGATATTTTAGCAGCTGCTCTAAGTACACCACACCAGAGGAAGGTAGCTGAAAAAATGGGAAAAGTGACATATTTGGCGGGTTGCTATAACTACAAGGGTAATAAAAACATGAAATTTCAAGGTTCATGTACCTAAAGATATCATTGTGAAGGTATCTAGGGTAGAATAAGTATTATGGATGACTCCAGTAGTTCCACAGTTATATAATTTCTTTTTATGTATACACAGAGGAGGCATTGTACTAAAGTATATTGAACCCATACGGGCAGGTTACATATTTCTTTGGTCTGAAAACGGAGATCGAGAATTTTTTTTGACTGAAAATTGTGCCCGAGTTATTTGTTGGCTACATTATAATAAAATTTAATGATATTCATAATGTATTAGTGTGGCTTGTCCGGAATGTGAAACCTTTCCAAGTATGCATGCATGCGTACGTACATGCATACATACATACATACATACTTACATACACACGCACACATACATACATACATACACACATACATATATACAAGCATACATACACACATACATACAAGCATACATACATACATACACACATACATACAAGCATACATACATACATGTGACCGTCTACAGGAAAACCGGGCACAATGCGGTGTGCGTAAATATCGAGAAAAGATCGATCGATTTCTTAAAAATGTATTGTTTCAAGCCGACGGAAGGGAACGGTTAGGTCTATTATAGTGGGAACGACTTAAGCTACGACGATAAAACTTGGAGAGCTCAATATCTGGACGCCGACAACTCTGTAAGTGCAAACAATTTTTTTCGAAGGGTGCCGCGTTGTGCCCGGGTTTTCCTGTAGACGGTCACATATATACATACATACATATATACATTACATACATACACACGCACACATACATACACACATACATACATACATACACGCATACATGCATACATACACACATACATACATACATACACATATGCACACATACGCACACATACACGCTTTTAAATTATGTATGTATATATGTGTGTGCTCCTTCAGAGATGGCTAATGCAGGTCGGCCGTTGTTCCCAGGAAGTGACGTAGAAGAACAGCTCAAGAGGATCTTCAAATTAGTGGGCACACCCAGTGAGCTCACATGGCCGGGCGTCACCAAGCTGCCCGAATACAAGGTATATACAGGTACTTGAGATTACGTGGAAAGATATGCAAGAAAGTTGGAAAGTGAATTATGAGTGTTCATAATTTCTTTCTCAGCCTTATTTTACTCATTAGATGTATTCTCTCTCTTCATAGCAGTACCCCTTAACAGTAATTGGAGTGTTTCTTCGCCGGCTGGTGGTCATAGCTCAATTGGAGAGCGCTTGTGCATTATACATGCTATCCTGGGTTCGATTCCCGGTGGCGACCAAATATTTTTAATTCTGTATTGTTTAAAAAAGCCTGTGAAAAAGAGAGAATACATCTAATTATGAGTGTTGTTGTTGTTGTTGTTGTGTGTGTGTATGTGTGTGTTCTTGTAGGAGTTCCCTCGTATCCTCCAGCCCCACTAGCCAATGTTTCTCCACTGAATGATCAGGGGCTGGATTTGCTGAGTCAGCATCTGGTGTGCTTTCCTGACGGACGGTTGCGGGCATTGAAGCATGACTATATTGCATTGATCCTCTTTGAAGTAATTCTGATTGAGTCTCTTCCACTCCGTTTAATTTTTTTTCACTTTTCATCACTGTAATTTGCTTGAACCATTCATCATTAGTGCAATTTTTTTGTTTTTTTTTGCTTTGTATTGTATTATTATAATTTTCATCTTTCTTTTTTTTTTTTTTTCCTTTTTGAAATTTGAAATTTTAGTTCTTTGGATGACTTGCACCCACAAACTCAGTCTATATTGGTGGTTATCGGACTACATTGTAGACATGCGGTAGCTAAAGGACAAGCATGTGTACACAATGTTTACATTGTAGACGTGCTGTAGCTAAAGGACAATCATGTGTACACATTGTAGACGTGCGGTAGCTAACGGACAAGCATGTGTACACAATGTTTACATGGCTGTGTCATTGTTTTAAATGACTTTGCTATGATGTACAGGTGTATGTTATCTTATTGAGTGGCACTGTCAACTTTTATTTGAATTTAAACTAATTTCCTTCTGTGTTTTTTTTTTTTTTCTGATAAGAGATTATTTAGGCATTATTAGCTAGCTACCTTATATATTTAATTGCTGTACTTGGCTTATCAGAATTTGTCAAGAACCATACCAGTGTCATTTTGGTTTAGAGATTCCAGACTTGCTTAGTTTTAGTTATTTATACTATATTGAATGCTTAGTTTTAGTTTTTCCCCCAAATTATCTCTGAAGATTTAGTTTCTCTTCAATATCATGTAGAAGATTTAGTTAGTTATTACTATCAACTAACTTGGTTTTAATTAATTTATGTTGTCACTCAAATTCTCCTTAAAGTAGTCCAGATGGTTTTCCCAATAACTTCATAAAGCATGTTTCTATGAAATCTTAGATATTATTATAAAGTGTATTTTTTATTATAGTTTAGAGACTATTTACTTGAAGAAAATTTATAACTTCATTTAATAATGGCATAACTCAAGATGAATTCTTTACAACAACAAAAAATGCTTATATCATCCACTCTACCAGTAATTTTAGTTATTATCGAATTTACTGTCTTCTAAAATATTTAGTTCAAGTTTTTTCATGTTCTCTACAGCTTAGTTTTAGTTATTCTTACAAAAAGTAAAATACTAAGGGGTTTTGGTTTTAGTTACTTTTTAACATGACATGCTTTTAACACATTCCACGACAGATATCCCAATTAAAAGCGCTTGTGCTTTGTTTGGCTTGTCTCCACCAAGTTAATTGTTTAAATTAAATGAGTACAATGGAACTAAGGGTTACTTTGTAATACGTGTATTCGCTATAGTAGTCCAAACGTTCAGTGAAATTAGCTGTCATTGTTGTTAAATTGAAAGTGAGTCAAAGCAACAATTCTTAGCGTCACCAAAATCTTTGCCAATGAAATCAGTATGCCAAGCTTCAAATCAGCAAATTCATTTTAAGCCAAGCTACTAAAATAGGGAGAAAACGACGGCTATTGTTTTAGAAATGAGTAGAGAGCACCCTTTCCAATCAGCTATTGCATTATCCCAACTTATTTTACTATCACGTTCATTGATAGGTAATGCAAACCAATGGGGCCGGATTATTGTGAAACACGGAGAAATTGTACCAGTACATAGTATTGTAGCTGAAATGAGCTCAGTTACACTCTACGCTGGTAGCCCTACGAACGTTTCCTGGATATTTCCGAGTTACGTCGCACATCCTTACCGCCACTTGAAATTACCACGTCAACTAATCCTGAACAATTTAGTAGAAGATGATTCAGGATTTTACACTTGTTTTGGAATGTTCTCTGACGGCAAAATGTTCTTCAGCTTAGGATATATAGAAGTTTATAAAAAACCAGACCCTGGTGTCTTGGTGCCCTACCCGCTGGTTGTAGCCTCAGTGGGCGGCTCAGTCAAACTTATTTTTCTCAGTTTTTATTCGAATGCACTAGTCTTATTAAATAAAACAAATAGACGTTTCGACCACTCTACAGTGGCCATCATCAGTGTAATGGTAATATTTGATACAAAAAAGAATGACCTTAGGATGTAAATGCTGTGTTACTTTAATAACATGTTTATTTTTGACTTGTCCCTAGGGCTTAGGTGATAAGGGCATTGTACACTTCAGGCAGTGGTCCATTTTCCCTGTTGATTGTGTTACTGGTCTTTTTAATATACCAAGATTCAAGCAAACACCTCTGGGTCCAGTTCTGCTGACAGTCTATAACTTTCACATTGCTCCAATCAATCTGATGGTTCCTTCTTATTGCATGCTCTGCCACAGCTGAAGTGTTGTATATGGCATCAAAGGAAGTCAAGGCTCTTTGGTGCTCCTTCACTCTGTGCTGCAGTGTGCGTCCTGTCTGGCCAATATATACCTCTTTGCAGGTACCACAAGTGATTTTGTAGACAACGCCATTCCTTTGATTTATCTGGATGGGAGTTTTCGGATGTACAAGTAGTTGCCTGAGAGTTTTGTGAGGTCTGAAGCAGGTTCTTATATTAAGAGGAGTCAATATCCTTCTGATACTCTCAGATACATTTCTTATATATGGGAGTACTACGGTTGCAACTGGTTGTCTGTCCTCCATAATGCTATTCCTTGCACTATTTGTGCTCATCTTTTTAGATATTCTTTCTATCATCTTTAGTGGATAGCCATTTTGTCTCAAAGCTTGAGTGACATGTTCTTCCTCTTTGACTCTATCTAGATGGAAACTGCAGATCTTTTTTGCCCTATGGAAGAGTGTAGTAGCCACAGCTCTCTTGTGTTCCATGGGGTGATGAGAATCAAAGGACAAATACTTGTCTGTCTGTGTTGGCTTTCTGTAGACAGTGGTGCTGAGACTACCATCTTCATGGTGGTGAATCGTAGTGTCCAGGAAGGATAATTGCTTGTTTGATTCCAGTTCCATTGTGAACTTTATGGATGGCTCTATGGAATCTATATGTTGTTTGAAGTCATCAATGTTATTCCTCTCAAGTGCTGCACAGATATCGTCAACATACCTCTTCCAAAATAATGGGGGAGAGTGATAGGTTCTTAGTGCTCTTTCCTCTACATCTTCCATTACTAGATCTGCCACTACTACGGAAACTGGTGACCCCATCGCAGTTCCAAATGTCTGCTGGTAAAACTCATTGTCATATGCCAGATATGCTGCATTAAGACATAGAAGGAGTAGTTGTTTGATTCTCATCACCCCATGGAACACAAGAGAGCTGTGGCTACTACACTCTTCCATAGGGCAAAAAAGATCTGCAGTTTCCATCTAGATAGAGTCAAAGAAGAAGAACATGTCACTCAAGCTTTGAGACAAAATGGCTATCCACTAAAGATGATAGAAAGAATATCTAAAAAGATGAGCACAAATAGTGCAAGGAATAGCATTATGGAGGACAGACAACCAGTTGCAACCGTAGTACTCCCATATATAAGAAATGTATCTGAGAGTATCAGAAGGATATTGACTCCTCTTAATATAAGAACCTGCTTCAGACCTCACAAAACTCTCAGGCAACTACTTGTACATCCGAAAACTCCCATCCAGATAAATCAAAGGAATGGCGTTGTCTACAAAATCACTTGTGGTACCTGCAAAGAGGTATATATTGGCCAGACAGGACGCACACTGCAGCACAGAGTGAAGGAGCACCAAAGAGCCTTGACTTCCTTTGATGCCATATACAACACTTCAGCTGTGGCAGAGCATGCAATAAGAAGGAACCATCAGATTGATTGGAGCAATGTGAAAGTTATAGACTGTCAGCAGAACTGGACCCAGAGGTGTTTGCTTGAATCTTGGTATATTAAAAAGACCAGCAACACAATCAACAGGGAAAATGGACCACTGCCTGAAGTGTACAATGCCCTTATCACCTAAGCCCTAGGGACAAGTCAAAAATAAACATGTTATTAAAGTAACACAGCATTTACATCCTAAGGTCATTCTTTTTTGTATCAAATATTACCATTACACTGATGATGGCCACTGTAGAGTGGTCGAAACGTCTATTTGTTTTATTTAATAAGACTAGTGCATTCGAATAAAAACTGAGAAAATGAGTATACCTAGTCACACAGGAATTTTTCGTATCAGTCAAACTTAATTGTGCAAGCGTTAAACCTGTTAAGTGGATCGGTTTACAGCACTACGAGACGGGCGGTAATGAACTAAGTCTAGGTCAGCTGAATAGAAGTGACAGCGGTCCCTTTTTGTGTATCGGGGTCACTGGTTTCAACGAAATTTTTCATAGGACCACCAGGGTCATTGTTAACCCCTTTGTCGAAGTGATTCCAGGAAATTTCACCAGTTTTCCACTGGAAGAAACTCACATAGATTAGTTTCATGAAAGGACAAATAAAACAAACTCTTACATTTATAATATTGTCATTATTAGTCTTAGTAGTAATTACCAATAGTTACCATTGCCTCACATGTACGTATGTGCTGTTCATATATTTCTTTTTTGCTGTTTAATATCCCTATTGTCTTCCACCTCAAAAAGGTGCACCAATTTTTTTTCTGCTAAAACAGTAATGAAAGGTAGTGTATAAACGTAGAATTTTATTCAAACTGCGTATTTAATTTGTGTGTTTCAGGTAAATATGGATCCTATATCATAGAAAATCTGTTCCAAAATGTCACGAAAATTGTCAGGAATCATTGCTAGGTACAATAGCCATAGTAGAGTATTGTGAAAATACTTGTTGTCTTCAGCTGTGTCCGTAGGCAGCACAACACCAGCAGCTGGTAGTTTAGAAACTTCTATGAACGCCTAGGGGTAGAATACCTGGCTGCCAGAGAACTTTCCAGAACAATAATAAGTTCCTGACAATTTTGTTAAAAATTAGCTTACGCATTGACAGCCAGTCTGGCATCTCCGACCCTTTTTCTGTAGCTATCATTGAGATACAATTAGTTATTCTTCTAAGCAACCTTTCACCCTGAATCAGGGTTTAAGTATCAGGAACAGATCAGTGGCCATCAAGAGTAGTAACTCTAGAATGGAGTTCCTGGGCTGACATTTGTGATCCTGAGGCCAGGATTTAAAAAAAAAAACCCAACTTGCAGACCTACAATAGTGAGTGCACTATATTGTTGTTGTTGTTATTTAATTTTTTAGTGAGACTAGTTTGTTGATTTGATGCATTCTGGCTATAAGAATCTTGAACTATTGAGTCCATTTGGTAAAGTACTCGCTGAGCCTTGGAATAATTAATACTTTGACACATTACTACTCCTTAACAACAAGTATGCAAATATTATTCCTCCTGACACAAGTGTAAATTCTTGAATGAATTTATGGAACAAATGATTACAAGTACTGGTGCAGTAAACAGATGATGTTGTGGTACCAGCCCCCACAATAAGGAATGTGAAGAGTCCTAAGCATGGAGATGAACAAGAACTCTGAACAATTAACATTGGTCATTATATTTTGTATCCATGTTGGCATCATTGTTTTAAGTAGACTCATGGCAGTATACGGCATTTTGGGATGCCGCTGGTTCGGGTATATATTGTAATTCACTCATTCATTCTTGAGTTCTACCTTTTACAGCTCTATCTCGATGACTAGTTGCATTATCCTAATGAAGTCAGCTAGATAGCTAACTGTACTAAACCTCCGGTGGCAGCATTACTTCTGGTGAGAGACTCCTCGGCTGAGCTACGCATTCGTGCCCCTCTTCTCAAATCGTCCCCCCACAGCTGTAAACAGCGGTGGCTCCAGCGCTAGCGACAGGGAGGGGCCCAAATATCACTTAGGTAAAAAAATCACAAAATTTGAAAACTATTAATTATTGATTGTATAAGATTTGAATATAGATTTAATAGTGAAGAGCATAAGTTAGCATGCAGTTTGACATACAAACTGTATTTCCATATTGGTGCAGTCATACTTTTTTTTTTTAATTGGCCTGCCCCCCCTCTTTCTATTCAATTAGCTATCTATTTCATGTGTCATAATAATATGCTTTACAGCTTAACAATGTACTTTCAATGCTAACATTGTTATACACATTACATGCCCACCCAAATCTCTAGCACCTGTACTATGTTTAATTAGACCTGCCCACCAAAATTCTCTAACAACTTTATAATTGCCCCATATATATTTTTTACACAGTAATTATGTCTAATATAAGAGTATAGTTTAACTATCTAACATTTAATTGGGGAAACTTTATTTCTCCTGCAATGAAAGAATGAATACATATAAAAATGAATTCATTATAATTTTGTTACTAGCTATAATAATTTGATTCGGGATTATCTAATCTCTGACAAGTTACATAAATGGAATAGTAACAACCAGATTCAATTACAAATATCTTTGCATGATATCAGAACTTTTAAACAACAGTGAAACATTGTTCAACTCAATCATAATCTATGATATAAAGACAAAATAAAACATATGTAAAATGCTAAGTAAATTTGAGTAGGTTAAAAGCATGTCCTAAATACAATGTAGACTCATTGATAAAATAATTTACTGGGATTGGAAACGCCCAGTAGCCAATACAAAATGGGTGCTGTAACAATACGGGATAATCTAATTTTTTCTGTTTCCTCAATTTTTTTCTGCTGAGTTTAAAATGATAGCTAGTGACACAGAGACAGTAATATCTGCAGTACGCACTATTAGGACCTGAATCAGGAAGTTGGAGTCAGTAATAAGTATTTTACTAATCTTCTAGAAATAATATTCAATAGAAAGCACATGAAATTGTTTAATAGGCTTTCCAGGAAAGTAATTGTGCACTATTCATAGATGATCACAAATTTAATTGAGTACTTAATTAGTGTTGAAGGTTGGCATTATTACAGTACACATGAACAAGTTTACATGGATCTCTTAGATCACCATCATAATGCTTATTGCATTTACTAGTACATTACACACAAGATTCAATTGTTATTATTGTATCAGTTACAGTTGGCTATCTAGCAAAGGGATTGTAACAAACACTATACACACTTTAATTGAAAGTTTTATTTTCATTGTGTCCATTTAAATGGTTCACAACGGTGTATAATTGTTTATTTAGGACTAGTTTGGCTTCAAACCTGCAGCTTAAGTTTCTTTTCTAGCTAGCTAAAGGAATTATAACAGTTTTAGTCAAGGGGGGGGGGGGGTTTGTGGGGAGCCTCTAGTGAGTTTTCACTAACTTTACAACACCATGAGTTACCAAAAAACTACTTCAGTGAAGATATCTAGTTTGGAATAAACCACTTATTACACTCATCAGAGTGATATGGCTAGATCTTTCACTCTCAGGCTTTATTTTCACGAGCCAAAAATAAATTAGCCTGTTCATGAAATATTTCACCATATCACACTCTGACTCATGTAATAAGTACTATATATAATATATATATAAAGAACAATTACTATTACAATTATTATGTACTCATCATAGCTTCCTGTTTAACACACTAACTATTGAGTGTTCATTGAATTGTTTTTATTGTGTTTGGAAAAAATTACCAAGGTATAAGTAAGAGAAAAATTATATATTTAGCTAACAACACCTGAATTGACAAAATATAAATGTTGAAGAAGTTATCTTCACAAAACTGTTTTTAAGAAGTAGTGCTCAATTCAATTCAGAGTATTTGTTTAGACTCACACATAAATCATCTGATAAAGAACTTGCTAATTCCGAATTCATTGCTTTGTAGAATTCTCTTTCTCTAGATGTTTCATAATTGTTTGCTATTGCTGAAATCTTTTTGCTGTGTTTGAACTGTCCTAGAGTCTGGATTGACATTGTTAATTGATTTTTTAGTAGTAATGGGTGTAGACATCCATTCCTTGGTCATCATATTTTGTTCCATTGTTTGACGTAAGTGATTCGTTTCAGTTCCAAAATTGCTCTCAATTTGTTTATTTTCATTTAGTGGCAAATTGTCTTTTACCTCAACTTGTGGGTGTGCTGTTTAAAAACATTTTAGCTTAACAATTTAAATATAATATAAATTCTAGTTATTATGGATTCAAACTATCAGCTATATAAACACGTAAGTGTTAAATAATAAAAGCAAGAATGTAATTTCTTAGTAAGTGCTATTTGAAAAAAGCAAGTGATATATTAAATTCAGCTAAACATTTTCAGGTAATATACACCAGTAAATATTTTAACTAGTTAATGTTCCTTACAACTCACACAAATCTAGTGGAGTTGATGATGAAGCTGTATATTTGGGATGAAATGGTTTGTAAATACTCTCCTCTTGTGTTTCAACATAATTCTTTCAATTCCTAGAGTTAATCTGTTGTTGCTGAGACATTTGATCGGCATAGTGGCTGGGAGTTCTAAATTGATATGGTTGAGACCACCACCTTTCCTTCTCCCTTTTGTCCTGATTCTTGTCATGGCCTGATAGAAACCATTGTTAATAAGGTTGTTATTACTGAGAAGAAATTTTGGATTTTCCTTGACTTGCACAGGTGCTGTAGTTAAAAATAATTTTATTGTATGTACTTGTATTATGTCGTGTAAAAGTTCAGTCAAATTTCTTTAATTATATGATAACAAAAATTATGCAATTAATAAGTAAAGTGTAATGAATCAGACAGGATTTGAAAGCATTCACAGTGTGATGCAATAATTGTGTTTGCAAGTAAGTCACTTATAATGTGCTACCATTAATATATACTATAAATTATTAAAGTAATGGTTATTTTTTTGAGCACATGAAACTAACAGTACATTATTTTACGAAGTATACCTCATTACAAAAATATGGCTCAAGTATTGACTATACATAATTTATTTGTGTGTTTCCTCACATATGGCAAGCAAAAATTGATGATGTATAATCAATAAAGCATTTTGCAAAAGGCACATCTATATTTTCTTAATGATTTAATGAGCTAACAATATGACGTGAGTTTTAACTATATCTCTGAAAGATCTACTGAAAAGCAGTCATGATCACATAGATTTTTTTCTCAATTTCAAACTTTGAAACTTATATATCACCCTTAGTAACATTTTGATGTTGAGGTGTGGCAGCAATCACTACCCAAGTTAACAGCAAAATGATATTACAGTATAAGCAAAGTTACATTAAGTGACAGGTAGCATAAAATTAATATGCCTAATTAACACCTTAGATTAAAACAGACAGCTTGCAATTATTTCTTGAACAATTAGCTATGGAACTATTGGTATCCATAATAAAAACTTGATAAATTTTTTTTTTGCAATTATTAACTATTGATATTCACTAAAAAAATCATTTTTTGGATTAGCTAACTATTCATATAAATTGATAAAGCATTTTAATGTTCACAAAATTCGGCCCCCCAATAATTTTCATCTTCCTACTCCACTGCACATCATACAATTATATCTGTTGTCAATATATTCATTTGTATTTTATCACAAGTGCTACAAATTTGCAGTACTTTTTTTTTTATAAAAATGTGAGTCCATAAGTTTAGTTTAATACAAACCACTGTAGTGTGTATTATAACTCACTAGTTGTGATTAGTGTCCTTTGTAATGATTTTGTACTGGTATTGGTTGCACAACTGTAAAAACCTCTGTCCCTTGCGTTAAAGTGGTCTATAGTAACATTAGCTGATATGAACAAGTGGGGTGAAAGTACATTCAGAAAGTTGTGATCCAGATCTAGAGTTGTATTGATAAACGTTAGTAATTCCACATTCCTGTGACCTGCAAGTTAGGGAAACTTAGCATTATAAGGAACCTTGACCAATTGAAATACTGTTGAGGGATTCTATCAACTTCTATTTCTAAATGACCTGTTTCACAAAATGTTAAAAAACATTCAACTATTACATAATATTTATTAAGGGATTGAATTAAAATTGTTTAAGAGGTGATATTAAAAGTTATCTAGTTATGTTGCAGGACTACTGTTTAATTTCAAATTATTTACTTTTTTGTATAAAATAATGATACAGTACAATTATATATTTATCCCCATTTATTACACACATCTATTCCATTTATGATGTCGCTTACCGTCCACCACGTGAAGTGTAAGAGTAAACATAACTAACAAAATGATCATTTTGTTACCGCACTTTTCACTGAAAGGATAAACGCTACTACACTGTGGGAAGTCGCTAAGTCGGTCTGTCCACGCTATTTCGCTGCGCGTTGCTGTAACTGTCCGCGATGCCACGTGCAGGTTATATGTAAGACGCCATAAGTCACCGTTATGTGCTTTCTTGTTTTTCAAAGGCCTTACCAACTCAGGTTGGTGATCGTGGAAAAACTACAACAGGGCATGGCAATTAACAAAAAATAAAGGCTATTAAAAATAAAAGCATAGTCGATGGTTCTGTTAACACAATAAAAGACAGCAACACCAGTAATGCAAAAAAATCTAAGCTAGTAATTATAAATTTTCTAGGTATATACTTTATGTACAGTCTTTTACATGATATATAAATTATCTTGTTTTATTGGAGGCTTTTCAAATTACGGTTTTTTAATTTTAAATTATTTAAATTATTTAGTTATGTTGTAAACTATAATATAATTCAATATATATTTATCCCATTTCTCAACATACATACAGTGCTTCCAGCTTAAAAAGCTAACTTCTTTTAAAAACTGTGATTTGATCAAATTTGTCTCAAGCAAGTACAAATTACTTGTCACTAACAATGCAAGCAAAACACCACAAGCTTCTTCAGAAACTGCAAACTAGACTTCTCCCATAGACTCCAATACATTATCGCTATTATATTTTGTCCTCATTAATATAATTCAATATTATATTTATCCCATTATTCAATATACATATATTCCATTTATAAAGCCGCTTACTTTCCACTACGTGTAGTGTAAGAGTATATATAACTAACAGAATGATCATCATTTTGTTAGGGCACTTTTGACTGATAAGATAAACGCTACTTTGCTCACGCGAAATCAATGTCGCTCAGTGGGTGTGGCACGCTGGCTCACCGCTCATGCATCGGTACCTTTCAGTGTTGTTACGAGCAGATAAGCTAAAAATTAATGTATGTAGTAATGGTACAAATCTCACAGTTTATACCTGATCTATTAATAAAATTGAAGTCTGAATTTAGAAACAGACAGAATGATAGCAACTTTGAGAGACAATTTGGAATCAATTTGAAACCAAATCACACACAAGGTGGTGCTTTATTAGAGAATTTTTTGCTAATTTTTTGTACTTTATTCCACTTCTTTAATGAATAAGTTGCATTAGTCAGACTTTGCTCACCTGCTTTCAATTTTTCTTGACTCTTGCATTATCCTATTTATCTGCCTTCCTTCTACTTGCATTCAGCTAATGAATTATTTATGATTACAGACACCCAATGTTCAGTTTTTTACATATATAGGAGGGTGGACGGGGCAACAGTCAAGAAAAAAACAACAATACAGAGACAACATATACAGGGATTCATTGAACTAGGGTTTTTTTGCGCACCTCAACACTGTGTATCATTTAGATTATAATTTTATGGGTGTTGATAGTCTCTGACATCATGCCATGGTGTTGAACACATAGAGAGAAAGCGTAACATAACAGCAATATAAGTGTGGTAGGAAAGTTACCAAACTGCTAATTGGGTGTACTGCAAGGGTGTTTGGAGTGTGTAACAGAACAAAATTTGACGTGTACCAGTACACCTCATTTGGTGTAGTAGAGATAGTATAGCTAAAACAGTTCAAAAGGTGTTTTGCTACTTTTTAAAAGTAATTCAAGTTAACATGATGACTAAGCTGCATCTGTTGGTGGACAGCAAATTTCAGTTAAAGACTGTAAGAAAAAGCCCTATTACATGAATTAAGCATAATTACACGCTGTGTGTACTTAAAGACTAGTAGAATATGCAAATATTATGCATCTTGAGAGACTATAAAAGACTATTGTAAAGAGTATAAATACCAGATAAATGAAGCTCTTCATAGATGATATCAATATTGATTCAGAAAATCCAGAAATAATGTGTAGACAGTGCTTCAATGATTTAGAAGATATCACATTCTAAAGATGAAACTATAAGGTGAAGGAATTGCATTGCCATGCACAAAATTGGAATATCACAACTGGAAGCTCCCATGAATGCATCAGATTCTACTGAAAGCTCCACTAATTTTCCAATCATGTATGTACTCCATGGCATAAACCAAGTCGAGCATATTCTTTGCCACCTACTATTGCATGTCCTGAATCACCGCCAGTTACGGTAGGTATTAAATTGTCTCTAATGTTAATGATTACTTCCTAACCTATACTATATAGACAAACAAATGAATATAAGAGTTCCAAAACAACTACCCCTTATGTACTCCTTGGCGTTTTACCGATGTAGAGCTGGGTCTCCCCCAAAGTTCAGGAGAGATAGAAGTAGAGCAAAGACAAAAAGGAGCAAGAAAAATATAGAACTTTGTCACAGTGGTTAGGTGTATTGCTTTCGTTCACTGTAAAAATTATAGCGTGAAAACCCACCAAATTCACACCAAACTGGTGGTGTGAATGCCCACCACCTATGCATAGTGTCCTTCACACTTTCTTCCTAGTGTGAATGCACACTTAGTGTGAAATTCACACTCAATGGAATAGCATGGACCCTTTACCAAACATCAACTATATTCATATGCAGGCAAAACCCAATGCTATTATCACTGTAATCTACCTTATAAATGTTTTGTACACTTGTGTGCAAGATAAGAGAGTTGACTAAGATTTTAGTCGTCTGATTAATGAGATCTGGGATTACACCAATCTCTTTTTGGAAAAAAAATGTTGATATGTGTTACTAGAATCAATGTAACTTAGAATAATTCAGCGTTAATGTAAGTATGAGTTCATAGTGATTGTGGTGAGAATTCACACTAAATTTGGTGTGCACTTCACACCCAAATGATGAGGTGTGCGCATCACACCATATTTTGGTGTGACTATTGTTACAAGTGATTCACGCTTAATTTTGCACTACACACCTTTTGGTTTACAGTGTTGTTTTATGTCATGTTAGTATTAATTTGTGTGTGTGTGTTGTGTGGCGCAGGAAATGAACATGTGTGCGAGCAGTGGGCTTCTTATAAATACTGGTGTGTGCGTGTGTATGTTCGGTTCTCTCAAATCAGATCTTAGTTAATACCTGAGACACCTGAACTCCTGGGTAGCTAAGCGGGAAAGGGCTAACTGATCACTATTTTTCCCTGAGCCTAACCATCGCCCTGCGAGTTGAGAGTACCTGGTGGCAGCATCTACTGGGTGCTGGACATCCATAAAGCTGACGACCCGGCCCAGCCATCAACTCACGAAGACTAGAACCCCATTGGCAGCGGTGGTGCTCTTCATCATCTTAACAAGCAGATAGAAAAGCGAAGACAATCTCCACGACATCGCCCAAGGCTACAAAAACTATATTTGTGTTTCATTGTTCGTCATTTCTATTTTGAGTGCACCACAAGTGGTCTGCGTCTTTGTCAATTTCGTTACTGTTCTTGTTGTGTATGTTTTGTAGGCCTCTGAAATCTCCTGAGTTTGGATCCTGAGTGGGTGAGCGGGAGAGTGCGGCTACACAGGGCCTGCAAGAAGTTGAGGAAGGAGAGCTACCGAGTTGAACTGTTGCTTGGAGAAACCGGGAATCTGCAATCCCCCAACTCTGGATTAGTGTTTGTGAGCAGTAGGGGTGAGGGATCAGGGAGTATTGCTAGTAGTATTGTTAGTAGTATTGCTGGTAGTGGCAGTGAGAGTGTAAGACTTGATTGTCTGGTTTGTGAACCAGGATTGGTAGTGCCTATTGACAGTAGTGACAGTATAGTAGGTAATATGAGTGACCTAGAGCATGATATAATTGAGGAGGTGGAAGAGAAGAGCAAGTAGTGCTTGATGGAAGTGTCAGAGAAGGGAGCAGGACTAGATAAGAGGGAAGGGCAAGATCTGGTAGTAGATTGAGAATGGAAAGAGATTACAGGGATGGTGGTGAGTGCGCTTCTGACAATGATGAGGAAGTTAGTGAGCCAAAAACTGGTGACCTAATGAAATTGTTTCATGGGTTGTTGACTGGGTTTCAGATAATGACAGTTAGGGGTAGTGGATAAAGATAGATTGGTGTGTAAATAGTTGGAGAAGGTGGGTCTGAACAAGAGAGACCTTGAGATGAAGTTATTTCGTGATAGATAACAACTAATTGATCATGTTGGAATGATGTGCAAGAGTAAAGATGATTTGGTACTATTTGTAGTGAAGGGTTTGTTTATAGTTAATTTGCCATTATCTGAACATAGCCACAATGTAGTATCATTCAATGACATGAATGAGGTGGCAACAGCCCAGAAAGCTAGCAATGCCCGTACTAAAGACCAACTAAAGCTGGGTGAAGAAATATATCAGGGCTATGGCCATAAGTCATATGAATGTCGTGTGAAGTTAGATGACAGGCAGTCTCATCTAGTGTGCTATTCATGCAACCAGGTTGGGCACAAGTCCACAGAATGCCCCAACAAATCCTCACAATTCTCTGGTGTAAAGAATAATGATCAGACCAATGTTAAGAAACTGGGAGTTAAAGCAGGTTCTGCACCTAAGAATGCCAGCTGGGTTGTGGTAGGCTCTGATTTTCCATTTGTGAAGGGGAAGGTTAATGGGTTGGATTGCCAAATAGCCCCTGACATGAAGTAACTATAGTCCCCGGTACTCTGGTCTATGAAAGCCAGATGCTACATGATACAGTGGTGGTACGTGGTGCTACAGGTATACCTGGAACTCTGTACATGGCTAATAGTGTAGTAGATATAGAGTTTAACCCGGAAAAAAAACGTAGAGAAACAATTTTGGTATCAAAAAATGCGCAATTTTTCATAGACTAACATATCCAAAATCCTCTAAAATCCTCTAACGGGAATTTGAAATATTTATATTTAAACACAATTAAGGTGTGAAAATTAAGACAAAAATTAAAAAAAAAAGTGCAATACAAATATTTACAGGTCATCATCTGAATTTACATTTTCCAACACAGTTTCTACACAATTCATACAGTTTTCTCCTCTGCAGTCTCCACAAGCTGATAAAAACTTCAGTCCGTTCTTACGACATGAACACAAATTAGTTCCACAAGGATTTCTGGAGGAGACTTTGCATTTACATCGAACAAAGTTTAGCAATTTATCTGGAGCTGGATCTATGTCTGTCAGAATAGGCAATCAGAGCACTTCTTTGAAGCTTCCAGCCACATTCCATAGGGTCCAACTTATCATCTGAAAGTTGTGTCCACACAACCACTTGATAGTGAACTCTTAGGTTGTGAAAAAAGGCTGCTCTTTCAGTTGGGGGAAGTCGCTCAGGTTCTAGTACCTTTCCATTGGACCTCATCTCCATGAACTTTGAATACCTCAAACTAGTTAAGCTGTCTGTAGCTTTACCCCCATACAAATTAAGAAATACTTGACATCCAGCACAAGCTATCTCTTCTTGTGTTGCCCCAAGGTCGCTCATAAGAAGTGAGGTCTTTTGAAGCTTTGGTGATTGCTTTACCTTCTTTAGCAGGGCTGATTTCCCTTGATTATAAGTTGCAGAAGTGGTATCACAACCACTCCATGCATGAATAAATAGAAGATGTGGTACTACTACTTCACCACAGCTAGTGATGATGTCTCTCACCTTCAAAAGCTTTTTCTGGATCTTTTTTTCCGATAAGCAGTAAATAACTGCCATCTCTTTTTGCCAGTGGTACATCAGAAGCACAAGAATGTCTGTATCTTCAGCAACAACAGTTACTTCAGTTCCCTGAGTAGCATACTGAAGGGCACAAGCAACTTTCTCAGTATCAGCATCTCCAGCACTCTGGTGGACTATCTGATTACCAGTAGGTAGTGACTCAGTAAGGCAATAAATTGACTTTTATTTCTTTCATTGGAAATGAAGGTTTGCTGATTGAATAGAGCTTCCATGGCTTCACTAAGCTGGATGTTTGCACAAGTTTTTCTCACTCTGCGAAGATGCTCATGACTTTTGGTTGATATACTCATAGCCATCAAAAACAATGCAACATTGATGTCCATACTTTCGATGTACGTACTCCACATATTGCATGATTACATCATGGTAAGTTGTTTTCTTTGCCCATTTAACTTCATGCAGGAGTGCTCCTCCATCAATAACATATTTTGTCCTTGCATTGCACTCAGCTGGTTGTACTTCACTGGTAATGATTTTGGCTAATTGTGACTTCTGTGTTTTACGCATGATGCCATCTTGGAAATGCAGTGAGTTCATAACAGAAGTATGGAGATAGATCTTTCTATCTTTGAATGATGGCTATTAATCGTGAAAACAAGTTTGTAGGATTTATTTGACACTTTTCCTTGTCAATTTGTATCCCTGGTTGTAAGTGATTCAAAGACTTGACTTGATCTTTCCTTTTGAGAGATGTTTGTGCGATGCTGACATGGTCAAGCTTCTTCTGAATCCTTGCTCCAACCTCCTCTGTTCTGTCACAGTTGATTCCATTTCCATCAACAGCAGTCAAACCTGATGACAGTGAGCATAGTCCATCTTCATCCAAATTGAAGGGTTCATGCTGATCAAACCACTCCTTGATTTTCGAGAGGTCTTGAAAGTCTCGACTGCACCTAGAACTGCTCAGTTCTACATGTTGTTCACTGGTCTTGTGCTTTGTATTTGTGCACTCTTCTTTGTTTTCACACGTAATTAACACTAGATTAACACATTGGCCTGCATCATTAACTGGCAGTATTATTCATCTTGGCAAAAACTCTATATATATTTTCCCTGGAAGGGATTTCAGAGGATTTTGGATATCTTAGTATGCAAAAAATTCTGCTTTTTATGATACCAAAATTGTTTCTCTACGTTTTTTTTCCGGGTATGACCTATTTTTTAGCTATATCTACCACACTATAAGGTACAGTTTGAGATTGTAGGCACGTGGGAACGCCCTCTATTGAAGCACGACGTGTGCTGAAGTGGCACGTAATTAACACTATCATTTGTATGTATGCGTGTGTGTATGTGCCACCATGTGGCAAAGTTGTTGATTTCTGTATTTAGCCATATATGGTCATGTCAGAACATTCCTTTTATTGTTAGCCAATCACCTTTGAGAGCTGGAGTGTGGAATGGTTTTATATACTGTGGCGGACCACACTTCAGTTCAGAGTTGTGCAAAGTCAGAGATTGTAAAGGTCGATCCCTTGTGGCTCCAATAAGCTAAGATACCTAAGGGCGGGCTTTGGGTCCCCTTAACCTGGGCGCTAGATAAGGAACGCTGACATCGTCACTAGCACACTCTGCCTGACTCTCTGGTGGCAGCGGGGACGCTACCTTCACCCCGACCTCACATTCCTGGTGCCAGCGGTGGTTGTACAACAGTCCAGAGGACGTTTACAAGGAATCCTGACTCACCGTCGAATTGTGGAACTTAAATTTTCTTTTCTTTTCTTCAATTTTGTTGCATTTCATAGTTCATTACTTTTGTTTGCTTGTTGTTTGTTTTGTACAGGCTACACCGGATCCGGGACAGGTGACGGGCCCGGTGCTGAAGGAGGATGGATAAAGGAGATGATGGAAGGTCTAATTCAACCCTCAAAGGAAAATACCAGTTGCGGTCGTGCCAACCTGGAAAGGGATCGTCTGAAAGAGAGTTGTGCAGTCCGGATGCGAGAGTTGAAGCTAATACTGCGGGTGGTTCTACCGACGATCGTGGGCGGAGTTCGAGCTTATTAATGGATGTGTCAAATGGAAGAGATGCTGCGTCTGATGGTGGGTTGGTTGCGTCTGGATCTATTCCGATAAGTGGCTCAAGACCAGTCAGCGGTATATCTGACGCGTCCAGTGAGGTTGCCATGTTAGCGAGTGTGTTGAGGGATCTTGTGAAGATGCAAGGTGAAAACGAAGCCAAAAGAGAGGCTACCAGACAAATGGAAAGAATCGCCGATAAAGAGGAAGTGGTGAGAATACGAGAAGAAGAGCGAGTACGCATGCTTGGAGCTTGGGAATCGGACCGAACCTGGAAAGAAGACATGGAGAGGAGAAGAGCTGATCGTGAAAAGGTTACCCAGGCAGTAAAAACGTTCCCTACGATCTCTAGTGCGTGCATGTTGCCAGTTCACTTAGAACATTTTTCGGAGCTAATGGATTCATTACACATGTTGATGACAAGAAGAAAGTGTGTTACCTGCCAGAAGTGCTCACTGGTCCGATGGCAGTGGCACTGCACAATGCCAAAGTTAGAGAGGGTATGACTTTTGCAGAAGTGAGAGCTAAATTGTTGTCTGTGGCCGGATTGACTGTCTCACATGTGAGAAAACTTTTTTTTAGACCAGACGTGGAGACATTAGTGAAAATGTCAGGAGTTGATGTTGTTCACCATGTTCGCTCTCTAATTATTAGAATATTGACTGGAGGAAACTATTGTGATGAAGTGTTAAAATCCCTCTTAGTAAGATTTTTCACTAATGTTGGTACTGACAAACTTGTTATGTCACTGAATGATGCTGCTACTGACACAGTTGATGATGTCATTGATATTATTCACAGATATGAGAACTATGGATGTGTTATTAGTACAGACTTAAAAGGTATGGAGTCCCTGTGGAAAATTCAAGGAAGGAATTCGGACACTACAGTCGTTATAGGCCAACCTGTGAAAATTGTGGGAAGTATGGACATCGCAGTGCTGATTGTTGGTTTAGCCCAGGATGTGCCAACAAAGGGGTGACGTGCTTTGCATGTCAGCAAACGGGGCATGTTAGCTCTAACTGCCCCAATAAGAACTCATCCTCTGCTAAAGAGAAATCTGAGAAGGTGAAAGAGAAGATGATGTATAAGAAGACAAATGCAAACGTGGTAACTGTAAAGGAGGAAGATGCTATACACAACAATCGTATTAAAGTCGCGGTGGGGTATGCTAAGGTGGATGCCATTCTGAACTCGGGTGCTGAGATGTCAGTGGTTCCATCTAAATATGTGCCTGAGGTATGTTACACAGGGGATGTAGTTGACTTAACATATTTTGAGCACTTGTTGGATAGGAAAAGGAGAGTAGCTAATGTGTGTATTGCTGTTGGATCTGTACCTTTGGTATGAGAATGTAGCTGTGAGTGATCACCTTGGTGATATGGCCCTTTTGAAAATGGACTTGAATAACAAAGAAAGAACTGATTTGCTACTGGGTGAATTTTATGGGCAGAGAGATAGAAATTCTATTAATGCTGTTATGACTAGGGCTCAAAGAAAGGATGAGGTAGAAAAGGGAAGAAAGAGAACAGAGTATGCTTGAGGAAGAGAAAATTGTATTGAAGGGTGTGGGTGATGGTAATGGTGAATGGAATCATGTGGGTATGGTGGATGAGATATTTGATAGTTTGGTGTCATTTGTGATTGAGGAAGTGATATTAGAGGATATGGAAGTTGTGGGGGCTCTTTGGGTTGCCTTGACGTGAGCTGACTGTAAAAACCCAGCCAGGCCAAGCACTCACACACGGGGACGCTCAGCACTATGCACAAGCACTGAGTGGCTGATTCAACCGTTCTGCACCCCCAGCTCTCTAGTATAGAGAGCGTTCCTACGCAAATGGTTCGAGGTTTTATGAAGGAGCAGGCGGAGGCGGACGAGGAAAACCGAAATTCCTCACTTTCGCTGAACAGAAGAGTCTTCGACTGAACAGGAATATTTAGAGATTTTGAGAAGCCAAAATGAAAGAAAAGGAGAGGGTTATATAGGAGAGCTAGATTAAGTGATTAATTGAGAACATATAACATATATTAGTGATAATGTTTCTGATAATGGATTAATGTTTCAGTCTAATTGTACATTCCAAGATGTGATAGCTTATCCAGGGTGAGACCCAGACATCCTCCCAGGGGGAAAATGGTCCTCTTGTGGAACAAGTAAGATCAGTCTGTTTGTTGCTCGTTTGTATACAGCTCCACGGCATTTCACATCCGCAACACGCACTAAATCATCAGTTCCAGGGTAGACTTTGACAACTCGTGCCATGGGCCATGTACGCTGAACAATAGTGGCATCCTTCACAATGACGACATCCCCAACAACAAAGTTTCGAGTTTGTCGATACCACTTGGCTCGTGCTTGAAGTGCTTGCATGTACCGGCCATGCCACAACTTCCAGATCTCAGCTGTCAAACGCTTCACCAAATTCCAACGACGGACAGAAGTGATATGAGATTTCTGATCCATCATGATTGGCGGTGCTAGGAGTGGCCTGCCGATCAGGAAATGTCCTGGTGTCAAAACACTGGGATCTTCGATATCAGTAGAATCAACTGGCAAGATAGGGCGACTGTTCATTGTGGCCTCAATCTCTGCCAAAACTGTAGTCATCTCCTCAAAATTCAAGATCCTGTCTGTGAGAATCTTGCGCATTACCGTTTTCATGGCTCTAACCCCTGCCTCCCAAAGCCCCCCAAAGTGTGGGGCTCTGCTGGGGCTAAAGTGCCAGTGGATCTGTCGGGAAGTGCACGAATGAGAGATGGCATTTTTGGTGGCATGGCTCTTTAGAAGCTCCTGCATCTCTTCCAGTGTGTTTCGAGCTCCTAGGAAATTTGAACCGTTATCAGAGTACACATCACTCGGTGTTCCTCGTCTTGAGCAGAATCGACTGAATGAGGCCATGAATGCTTCAGTGGTAAGCTCTGAACACAGTTCAACATGCACAGCTTTGGTGTACATGCAGACATAGAGACATGCATAAGCCTTGAGCTTTGTGGGTCTCCTTGGGTTCCCTCGTTTGATTGAGAAGGGCCCCGCAAAGTCAATTCCAACACTCAAAAAGGCTGGTGCAGGCATAGTCCTTACTGATGGAAGCATTCCCATCTGCTGATTTTGTGTTCTTGCATAGGCCTTCTGGCATTTGACACATTTTCTGCTTATGCTCTTGAGAAAACGCTTGACTCCGGTTATATAGAATTGTTCCGAGAGGATGGCAAGTAGTGTGGCAGGTCCAGAGTGGTTCGTTTCTTGATGAAGGGTCTGCAGCATGAGTCGAACTAGAGGATGCCGGACATCCAGTAGTATTAGATCCTGAGGCACCTTGAATTGATCAGCTTTTCTCACTCTTCCACCCACTCGTAGGAGGTCATCCTTTGCTATATGAGGAAAAAGACAATGCAATGGGTTAGTCTTTCCAATAACCTTACCCTCCCTCAGTGCAACCAGTGTCTCTTGGTAAGATTGTCTTTGTGCAGCTCGATACAATGCCTTCCTTGCTTCAGCCACTTCCAAGTGTGTGAGGGTACTGCATAGCTCTTGCTTGCTTTTTGCAGTGCAGTTGTGAATAAAACGTCGACACCAGGCTACCACTCGAATCAGCTTCGTATAGGAGGAATACTTCAGCCATAGTTGATAATCAGGAGCTTCTGCTTGCAACACATTGGATGTGGGCTTGAGTTCAGTCAGCTTTTCAATTGGTAGTTTCTGGACTGGTGGTGGCCAACGAATAGGAGGAAGTGACAACCATGTGGGACCATGCCACCAAAGACGATGTCCAATCAGATCTCGTGGTAATGTGCCTCGACTCGCGATATCTGCAGGGTTGTCTGTAGTTGGGACATATCTCCATTGTCCAGATGGTACTGTCTCTTGAATTGAAGCCACCCGATGAGCAACGAAGGCCTTGAACTTCCCTGATGGTTTGTTGATCCATCCAAGAACACTGGTAGAGTCAGACCATGCGAACATGTCCTCTGCAGGAATAGAGAGATCTGCTGCAGTGGCCTTCAGTAAGTCGGCAGTTAGCTTGGCAGCACACAGCTCCAGTCTCTTGGAATCGATGGAGCATCTACTGGTGCCACTCTTGATTTAGCTGTGACAATAGAGACACATACAGAAGCATCAACAAAAAGTATACGTAAATATACGACCCCTCCATATGCTACACCCGATGCATCAGCAAACCCATGAAGCTGACGATTGAAGATAGGAAGGTCTGTCTGTGAAAATCTTCTCTGTAGTGGGTTAGTAGTTAATTCTCCGAGTTGATCCTTCCATGAGCACCACAAGTCAGCAATGTCTTGAGGAATGACATCATCCCAGCCAATCTTTCTGCGCCAGAGTTTCTGAAGGAGTAACTTGACTATTAGAATTGATGGGGAGTACCACCCCATGATATCGAACACCTTTGCAGCAGAAGAGGCAATGTCTCTCTTCGTGGGTGAAGGCAGATCCTCAATGGAGGGAACAGCAACATGCAGATTATCTAGTCGTACATCCCAATGGATCCCCAATGTTTTTAGGGACATGGTAGGTTCTGTGATGATGAGATCACCAGATTCTTTGAGTTCCTCAGGTACAGTTGCCAGTAAATCTACGGAATTGCTCCTCCACTTCCGGAGTAACATCCCAGCAATCTGCAATAGTTGGCAGAGTTGCTCTCGAAGCTGTATTGCTAGCTTGACTGTGCTGGCACCTGTGAGACAATCATCCACATAAAAACTGTTGAGGACAACTTCAGCAGCCTCTGGAAATTGATGCCTATGGTTTTCTGCGAGCTGACGCAACACTTGCGTTGCAAGGAAAGGTGACGAAGAAACCCCGAATGTTAATCTCTTCATTCTCAAGTCCCGCAATTCTCCGGCTGTGTCTCGGAGTAGGAAGCGATGATAGTCACATTCATCAGGGTGTAAGCAGATTTCCCTAAACATTTTTGACACATCAGCGGTCAGAGCAATGGAGTGGACTCAGAAGCGATTGATAACTGTAGACAATAAAGGGTAAACATTTGGGCCTGTCAGGAGTTGGTCATTGAGTGAGATGCCAGTACTACTCTTCGCTGAAGCATCAAATACAGCCCTGAGCTTTGTAGTTGTTGAAGTCTCCTTAGCAACTCCATGGACAGGTAGGTAGAAGATGTTTGTGACAGGTTTCTCGATCTCTGGTAGAGGAACTATCTCAGCATGGTCAAGACTCTCATACTCCCTTAGTACATCTTCAAATTGTAGTAACTGTCCTTTCTTCCTAAGAGCCCTCTCATTTTGCAAGTACCTTCTGACTGCAACAGATCGAGACTCCCCCAAGACAGAAGCAGGGCACTTCCTGGGTAATCGTACAGAGAATCGTCCAGAAGGGAGGACTTCATGATTATCGGCGAAGTGAGTAACTGCAAGTTGTTCATCTACGGTGAGTGGGCTGTTGTCTGGGAATTGCTCGAGTTGCCAGAGCTTCTGTAACATTTCATCCGCCCGACTCTCTTCTCCAACAACCTTGAACACGTGAGTGGATGCAGCATTGTCTCGCACAGTGCCTCCTAGGGTCCACCCGAAGATAGTTTTGAAAGTTAGAATGGAACCATCCTGAGAGCGATCAAAACCCCTTATCGTGCGAGTGAAATCAGACATTCCAAGAAGCACATCAGTCTGGCCTCCAAGGTTTGGATCCGCAATCGGTGTCTTGCCCTTGATTACTGGTAACTGCAGTAGTTGGTCCACGTTGGTTGGAGCAGTGATTATCGGCAGGCTTGGCACGACGTAGCACTTGGCTGTGATGAAGTCTTCCTGCGAACGATTAACAGAGGCAAAGTTAAGACAAACATAACCCTTACTTCGCATTCCACCAGCAATCCCTGTAATGTCCAATGGGTGACTGTGCCGCTTTGACTTCAGTCTTTTGGCCAGTTTCTCAGTCACTAGGGAGACGGCAGCTCCACTATCCAGCAATGCTCGAACCCGCTGGCGACAAGGTCCATCAGACACTTCGGTAATTGCTGTAAGGAGTATGGCATTCTGAACTGTTTGTACTCTTAAGCAACGAACGTCATTGCTGGTTGCCTCCTTGGTAGCTTCTTCTCCAGATGGTGTGGCATCCTGGTGAAGTAGAGTGTGGTGGCGACCGTAGCAATGTCTGCAGCATTTTTGAGAATGACAGTCCTTGAGAACATGAGACTTAGACAAACAGTTCAGACAGAGTCCATTGCTTTTGGAGTGTTTTATCCTGCGGGCTGTATCCCAACTGAGGAACTTGGAGCATCTGAAAGTCGGGTGGAAGTTCTCTTTGCATATGTAGCATTTAGGAACGGTAGGTGTCTGTCCTTCGGCGACTAAAGCAACTTTGGGTTTCTTGGAGTGATGTGGTCGAACAAAGTTAGACGATGGCCTTTTAACTTCTTCCATCCCAAACTGACGCTTTTCAAAGTACTTCAGCATCTCTCGTACAGATGGTGGATCCTTGAGATCTTGAGCCTGTTTGTTCCAATCAAACTTCATGCCTTCATCAAGACGATCCAACAGTATGACAGCCAAAAACTGGTCTAGTGTGTTTCCTTTATTGAGTTCCAGACCATACATATGTTCACCCCAAACAGCTAGCATTCGACGTATTCCAGCTAAGTCGTAAGTGTAGTTGTCAGGTTTAAGCAGTGCTCGAACATGATGAGGGTAGACCATGCGTGGACGTCCATACTGATCCTTGAGAGCTTCGAGTGCAGAATTGTAACTATCAGGTCCTCTGGCCGTACGTCTGACAATGGCTCTTGACTCTTCTGTAGTCATGGCTTTCAGCAGGAAACAAGACTTCTCGGCGTCCACCAGGTAGTCATCATTCTTGTCCATGGCTGCAGAAAACATACGAATAAAATCAGCCCAATCAACTGGCTTACCAGAAAATGTTGGTGGGTCAAGATGGAGCTTGGAATAGGGTTGTATTCTTGCAGGTTTGACAGACTCAGAGGTAGACTTTTCACTGTAGGACTTGTCTCCTTCGTCAACTCGTTCAGTGATCTCATTAAGTAGGTCTCCGAGATTCCTGCACATAGTTCCAATTTCCTCAATACTTCGATAAGGCCCGGACTCCTCTCGATACTGTCGAAGATCTTTAGTTAACTGTGACAAAGCTCTTATGGCTGATGAACCTGTGTAACTGTTACGTTTGTGATAGTCTGTCATATCTTCCAGGAGCGCTTCTCCCTTGTAGAATAGTGTGGCTATATGAAGCTTTGTTTCAAGCTTTTTAATGAGCATGTCATTCTCGTCTCGTTGGCTAGCAGCTTGAGATTGTTCCACCTCCATGTCAAAGTTTGGTACAGAAGCGGAGAGTTGTTCAACTCTATCTTGAAGGGCATCGAATAGTGAGGACGACCGTAAAGCTTCATCCAGCTTTCTCTGAATTTCTGAAGTTCGGAGCAAGTTTGCTGAAGTAGTGTCTATTGATCTTAGGTAGCCAAACAAAAGGGTCAGCTTTCCTTTGCGACTGGTACGCTTATTCTTGGCTAATTTGAGATCCTGAATATCTGCTATCTGTTGTAGATCTTCTTCCATTGATGCACGCATGGTGTAGAACAGAATAGCAGAGTAAAATGCGGGAAAGAGCTAGTCGACTTGTCTGTAGAGTCGAGCTGAGTCTTTAAAGAGAAAGAGGAAGAGCTAGTCGACTTGTCTGAAGAGTCGATCTGAGTCTTGAGAGTAGAGGTTGAAGTTCTGAGCAGATATCCCAGTGTGGATAGTTATCCGGCTCGAAGGACCATAAAGTATGTGGGGGCTCTTTGGGTTGCCTTGACGTGAGCTGACTGTAAAAACCCAGCCAGGCCAAGCACTCACACACGGGGACGCTCAGCACTATGCACAAGCACTGAGTGGCTGATTCAACCGTTCTGCACCCCCAGCTCTCTAGTATAGAGAGCGTTCCTACGCAAATGGTTCGAGGTTTTATGAAGGAGCAGGCGGAGGCGGACGAGGAAAACCGAAATTCCTCACTTTCGCTGAACAGAAGAGTCTTCGACTGAACAGGAATATTTAGAGATTTTGAGAAGCCAAAATGAAAGAAAAGGAGAGGGTTATATAGGAGAGCTAGATTAAGTGATTAATTGAGAACATATAACATATATTAGTGATAATGTTTCTGATAATGGATTAATGTTTCAGTCTAATTGTACATTCCAAGATGTGATAGCTTATCCAGGGTGAGACCCAGACAGAAGTTACTACACAAGAGGTATGTGCTCTAGAAGGACTGGGTGAAGAAGATGTAGGGGCAGTAGTGCAAGAGGACATGGATGTTACTACACAAGATGTTTGTATTCCAAAGGTACCGTGTGAACAAGATGTGGGGGAGTGTGATGTGTTAATTGATAATGTTGGTGATGGTGATGACAGGTTAAAGTTTATTAAAGAAGTAGAGCAGGACGAGAACTTATCTGTTTGTAAAAGGCTAGCTAGTGTGAATGAACGAGGGTATAAGTGGAGTAATGGCTCGTTGCTGCACTGTGTGGTTGATTGTATGTTGGGTGAAGTTGAGAGGATAGTGATGCCAAGAAATCGACGTATGTTACTATGTGAGTTGGCGCATGATAAATCAGGACACCTAGGAACAAGAAAAGTAAAAGAAATGATACAAAAGAAATTTACATGGCCCAATATTAGCAGTGAGATAGACGTATACTGTAAATCATGTGTTGTTTGCCAAAAATCTAACAAACGAGGTCAAAGTAGAGTTCCTATGGTCGAGCGTCCAGTTGTTACTGAACCTTATGAGTCAGTTGCTATGGATATAGTAGGTCCCCTTCCTCCAGCGAAAGGTAAATATCAATATCTTTAGATGGCCAGATGTAGTGCCTCTGAAGTCTATAACTGCCAAATCAGTACCGATGCGTTAATCACTGTGTTCGGTCGCACAGGCTTGCCACTACAGTTGCTTTCAGATAAGTTTGCTTGGTATGGACCTCAAACATACCACACCATATCATCCAGAATGTAATGGGGCTATCGAGAGGATGCATTCCACATTAGAGGGTATGTTAAGAAAAGCGCGTAGTTGTGGGAAAAATTGGGTGGAGCAATTACCATTTGCATTGATTGCCTTGCGGCAGATGCCATGTCGTTCCACAGGGTTTAGCCCATATGAGCTTGTGTGGGGTAGGGCTATGAGAACCCCACTGGATGTGATTTATAATTGGTGGTATACCAAACGTTGCGAGGGATCAAATTTTTGTGAATGGACTTTGAAGTTAGCCAACAAGCTAGAATTGTTGAGGGATTCTGCAGCACACATGGGGTTAACAGAAAGTGCAAAATGGAAGCAGCAGTATGACAAGGGCAAAGTCGATAGAAAATTGTGTGTAGGAGAGAAAGTTTGGGTTCGCATTCCTGGGAAAAATGGTAAATTTATGGATTCTTGGGAGGGTCCATTTGTAGTTGAAAAGATACTAAGTGCAGTTAATTACAGAGTGAGAAGTGTACCTAATGGGAAGTCGAGGACTATACATGTTAATTCAGCAAAGTTACATGTGGATAGGCCAGTGTGTATTAATGGTATAACTGTATTGGCTGAGGGTGCTGGGTTGGATGATAGCAAAGTGAAATTGCATGGTGTGACAGATGCACAAGTCACTAATGAAATTGAGCATGTGTTGGAAGAGTTTGAAGATATTGTGGATGGTAGTGTTGGATGTTATGTGGGAGGTGCTGTGAAAATTGAGATTGAAGAAGGTGGGAGCGTGTAAACCATATCGAGTGCCAGAGGCTTTGAAGGAGAAAGTGAAAGATGTAGTTGAACAATTGGTACAGGATGGTTGGGTTGAGGATACTAACTCCCCATGGAGTGCACCTATTGTGCCAGTACCTAAGTCAGATGGCAGTGTGCGCCTCTGTGTCGACTACAGAGGTGTTAATAAGGTGACCGCACAGATGCATTACCCCATCCCTCATTTGGATGACCTGCTAAACAAAGTGGGCAAATCAATAGTGCTATCTAAGTTCGATTTATGTAAAGGGTATTATCAGATTCCCTTAGATACTGACTCAAGAGATTTGACGGCCTTTGTTACTCCTTGGGGGTCCTATAGGTTCAAGGTGTTGCCCTTTGGCCTCAAAAACGCACCTGCAGTGTTTCAGAAAATTATGACCAAAGTTCTTGATAAGTGTGCTGAGTTTGCAGTTGTCTATATTGATGATGTTCTTATCTTTTCTGGGTGGGAGATCATATTAGTCAGGTGAGGATGGTTTTGGAGGCTATCAGAGAGTCTGGGATGAAGCTGAAGAGGAGTAAATGTGTTTGGGGGAAATCCTATGTTGAATTTTTGGGTCACAAGATTGGTAATGGGACTTTGGCTGTGCCGGAACAGAGAGTGACTGCCATGAAGGACTTCCAGTCCAAGAAAGATCTACGTGCTTCCTTGGCTCTATTGGTTATTATCGGAGGTTTATTCCAAACTTTGCAAATTGGTCATCAGTATTATCTCCTCATACATCCTCCAAGGCACCAGGGCAAGTCATTTGGTCAACGGAGATGGTGGATGCCTTTCATCAACTGTGTGTGAGTTTATGTGATTTTTCAGTGTTAAATGTGCCTATTATGTCTGATGCATATGTCAGGGCCGTAGAAGCAAATTTGAACCTGTATGGCCAAATATACCACACCAACCAGTATTAACCACACCCATTTAGGACACACCCTAATTATTTTTTTTCGCAACTGCTCCTAAGTATTACTAAAATAAAACAACTAGACACCCCCCTGTGTTGTATGTCAGTTCTGTTTTCATGTATTTACTCTGTACTATATTCTATAGAATTTATGATCCTGGAGGAGACAGAAATGAAGAATAGACATAATTAAAGTAGTTCAATGAAAAAATACTCTTAAAATTGTCCAAATATGCTATTTCTGTGTTCACTACCAGCAACAAAATCATTAAGACATGTTTTGAGATCAATTTCATCTGTACTGTCTTTATGTACATGAAGAATCATCAAACTGTTGAGTCGTTGTTGACTCATTGTTGACCTCAAGTATGTCTTTATTCTACGTAATCCTGAAGCACTTTTTTCACTCACTGCATTCGTAGCTGGGCTAACAAGAATAATTTTTACTAGAGAACACACTTCAGACATTATACTTCGTTGTGCAGGAGTGAGCGATTTAAGATAATCAATAATGTCTTGCAGACAAGGTTGACTATTGCTAGATTCCATTGCTGTACCTAGAAGCTGCAAGTGTGATGAGAGACTGCTTTCATTGAAGTCACTACGATAAAAGTTTAACACATACTCCAGCTCTTCACTGTAGATTTCTTTTCTTGCAGACTTCAAAAGAAGATCCTCGAGCTGTTTCAAAGTGTGGTAGCTTGACTGATCAAGCCTATCCTTAATAAAAGAAATGATAAGATCAAGACACTCAAAGTATTGATGCCTATATAATTCTTCAAGATTAACAGGCTGATGACCTGCTCCAGTACCAACAGCAAACCTGGCTGGAACCCTTCTTTTTCTGGGCAAAATAGGATCATTCACATCAAGCATTTCCTGTTTCGAAGTGACTTTGGACCAGAACATGCTAAATGAGTCATTGTTTCGAATACTTTCAAGCGTATTTCTTGTCTGCTCAGCTATTTGCTGACCTTATGAAGAGCTCAATTTTGGATCTTGCAAAGTCTTGCTCAAATTGTCAGTGTGTTTCAACACAAGTTCTCCAAGCATTATGCCAAACAAATAATCAAATGTTGACATACAGTGCTGTACACCGGTTATACGAGCACGAGTTTCAGAATCTTTGGCTATATCCAAGGCTTCTTCCAAAACAGCCTGGATCACTTGGTAATTTGAAATTACATTACTTAGTGAGAAAGCTCTGACAGTCCATCTAGTGGGACACAGGGTTTGAAAACCAGCACCTTCAGGACTAATTTCTCCTTTGAGCTTTTGAAAGGTGGCTTCACGTCTTGGGGAGAATTTTATCAACTTTGATATTTCAAGTGTAGTATCCAAAGCACTTCTCAAGACTTTATTACCCATGATCGTATCACCTGCAGCAAAATTTAGAGCATGGCCATAACAATGAACAAAGATGGCACGTCACTCTTTCACACATATCTGGGTAGAACAACCATTTCTAGAGCCACACGTATTGACTGCCCCATCATAACACTGCGCTACAGTTACTGATACTAATGTTCATACGTAGCATAGTATCCTTTAAGCATGTAACCAATATGTCAGCTTTAATGGATTCAACATGGTGAAGTCCAATAAAGTCTTCTCTGCTCAAAATCATCATCTACCCAACGAATACACACCACAAGTTGTTCTTTGTTGGATGAGTCAGTAACTTCATCAGCCATTAAAGCGAAATAACGTGCTTGGTGGATAGATTCAGCAATTTCTCGCAACACTTTCATCGACATACACTGAATCAACTCATTTTGAATCTGAGGACTTGTATATTTGTTAGTCTTTTTCTGTAGCATATCATTAAATTTTTAATCATCTAAAGCGCGAAGGTGTAGTAATTGCATGAAGTTACCATCACTTTCATCGCCATCACCACGGAAAGCTATTCCTTGCCTTGCTAAAAACTTGATGTTTTGTGCCACTTTGATAAGGTAGTGTCGATTGGAGGCTTTCTGTTCAGCATGAGCTGTAGACAACATATCTCCAACTCCCCTTGACGTACCTGCAGGTGTTGTTATGGTGAAATCAACAGCAGCTTTGTGTGCAGCTGTGCCCTCATGCCTGTTGAAGCAACGTGTACCATCCTTCCAGTTACAGAAGCCAGACACAAAAGATGAGTCCAAGATGTTACCCTGAATCTTCTTCAGGTGGCCTACATAAAAAAATACCTTATAGTTAAAAAACAACAACAACCAAAGTCTAGCTAACTATGTCAGTAGAACATATAGCTACTTTTAGCAAAACTCAGCTAAGTTTACTAACCTGACTGGATAGCTTTCACACAGGTGAAACAGTAGGCCAAGTCACTGGAAGCGTCGTAGTGCAGCCACTTCCAACGGTTGAACCAAATGCTCTGAAAAGAGCGGTGGACAACGTTTGTCTTGCCGAAGGATCTCCGGGGGAAGACAGAGTTGGTGGGCTGTGTAGGACGATCAGGAAGATCTGGTAAACATCTCGACGAAGAACGCGAAGTAGCCATGCTTTAAAAAAGATGGTACTATTAATGCGCATGCGCACGCTTCATTAGCCACACCCACCCCAGGAGAAAAACCTAAACGGCCATGGCCGTCATGGTTCCTATGGCCGTCATGGTTCCTATGGCCCTGTATGTGTTGCATACCGATGCAAGTGGTCATGGTGTGGGAGGTGTTTTGAATGTTCTTAGATATGGTGAAGAACTCCCAGTGGCCTATTACAGCAGACAGCTCAAAGGTGCTGAGGTGCGCTACTCTGCCATAGAATTGGAAGCTCTGGCAGTTGTGAGTGCTATTGAACATTTTCTACCGTATCTGTATGGGCGTTCCTTTAAAGTCGTCACAGACCATCAAGCTCTTACATCATTAATGTCATCTTGTACCCTTAACAGACATCTACAAGGATTCGCACTGAAGTTGATGGACTTTGACTTTGACATTGAGTATCACCCAGGAATCGCAAATTTGAATGCAGATGGGTTGAGTCGTCAGGCATGGCCTGAAGCTGCTCCAATGGTTGTTCCCGGTCAAGACCGATGTTTCGGCAAAGCAGGGGGGGATGTGGGAATGCCCTCTATTGAAGTGGCACGTAATTAACTCTATGTATGCGTGTGTGTATGTGCCACCATGTGGCAAAGTTGTTGATTTCTGTATTTAGCCATATATGGTCATGTCAGAACGTTCCTTTTATTGTTAGCCAATCACCTTTGAGAGCTGGAGTGTGGAATGGTTCTATATACTGTGGCTGACCACACTTCAGTTCAGAGTTGTGCAAAGTCAGAGATTGTAACGGTCAATCCCTCGTGGCTCCAATAAGCTAAACAACCGAAGGGCGGGCTTTGGGTCCCCCCCTCCTGGGCGCTAGATAAGGAACACTGACATCGTCACTAGCAAACTCTGCCTGACTCTCTGGTGGCAGCGGGGATGCTACCTTCACCCTGACCTCACAGGCATCTCCTCGGTAAGGAGAGTGGCCGTTGCCAGAGCTGCTTTGTGATAAAGTCTTATTCTCAGTGCCCATGGATGAATCCATGATGAGAAAGCTCCTTCTAGGTGGCTGTGGGCGGAAGAGAGAAGAAGACGACAGAGAGTGAGGAGAAGATAAAGAAGAAGAGAGAAGAGAGCAAACAGTGAACATTTGTGTGTGTGTCATATTGAACGTTATTATCATTTATTAGCATAGTTTATTCATGAGTGTATTCGTAAATGTAGTCACGTCATCAGTATTATGCATGCATGTTTTGAGTTGTGCCCCGGACTTCCGGTTTGACCCCTTTTCATCTTTCCCTGCGCATGCGTGTCTTCTGGCTTAAAACCCTCGACACGTCTGCGTATCACGAGATTCCCCATAACTTGTTTTCCCACAACCTGAGTTAACAGTCAGGGCGGGTAGCTAGCTACTTGGTGGAGTCTCTGGTGGCAGCGATTCACTAGAGGCTTTACGTATTGGTGAAGTCACTGGTGATCTACCGTGCTTCCGGTACTTCGGTACTGGCATCTGGCAGTTCAACGTCGTGGTGGTCAGAGCAATACCGTGGTGGACGGAGCCTACCCTCCCACAATTGGCGGCAGCGGTGGTCAAGAAACGAGTCTTTACTACACTATCGAAGTGCTGTTGAGCTACCCCAAGGCATCTACGTCTGATTTAAAACCCAGGTGGATCGTCCTCGTCTACATCGGTGACCTAGAAGTCTGTGTCCTTGTTCTGCACTGATTTAAAACTCTGAGGAACGGCCGATTTAAAATTCGGAGTCCTTGCGCAGTTCACTTACCTCTCCCTTCGTCGCCATCACTGGATTTCTTCTTCTCCAATCAACGCGCACTACACGCGGTTATCGAGTTCGAGATTTTCTCAAGCAGGAACTTGCTAAGTTCGAGTGTCATTTGTGTATCATCATTTGTTGGTGTACAGTGTTGTCTCACGACTTGTTGTTCTTTTCGGCTTTGGCATTGTTGTTGTCTTGTGCGCATTTGGCCCGAGATAAGTCATTAGTAGTTGTTAGTGTTCATTCGTTGTGAATATTACCTGTTGAAGTCTGAGCATTGTGTGATTTTTGTTCTTCATTCCTTTTGCGTGCTGCAGGTCATCGAATCCTTCAGTGCACCTGGATGAGCAAAAGGGAGTATCTGGATCGGAGGTGTAAGACCAAGCACAGATCTAGGGATACTGCAAGTGGTAGGGATACTTCTTCTTCGCCTGTTAGTTGCACTTCAGAGTCAACAGTTTTCCCGGTTAGTTCAGAGCATAGTGATATAACACCGGTACCTAGTCCTACTTGCTCTGTTAGTCACACACCATACGTGAGTGACAACAGATATTCTTTAAGTGGCTTTCCTCCGATCTCCAATTCAGCCCGTAGCATTTGGTCTATTGATCGTAGGACTAGTAAACTAGTTGCTGAAAGTATTGTAGATCTAGTCCCCTCTGATTCCACACTTGAATACCCTTTTAGCATGGCCGAGGAAGATACGTATACCTCAGAGGCCACAGCAGCCACTGCATCTGGTGGTTCTGCTGGTATTTCCCCTGATATGGCAGCTTTGTTAGCTGGCCTTAGTGCTCTTGTAAGGGATAGAGATGCTGGTAGGGACAGGGTGAGAACAGGTGGTCATAGACATCATAGTGGTAGTGATGAGGATGATAGAGAATTAGATAGGAGGGAAAGGCAGTTGGATAGGGAAGAGAGAGTTGAGAGCAGGCTAACTAGAGAAATACATGATATTGCTGCTCATAAGGAGGGTCAGGACATTATTAAATATATAAACAAGTTAGAAGGTGACCTGAGGGAAATTGGGTGTCCCCAGGCTAGATGGAAACATGTTTTGTACAAAAAGATGACGTCCTCCTCTGGCTTGAATGCTATCTACAGTCTCAACCGTGAAGATGCTACCTATGAAGAAGTGAAAGCGGGTCTCATCCGAGACATGGGCTCTAGCCTAGTCTCTTTAGGAGCTCAGTTTATCTCAGAATGCTCCACGGTTTCGAGATCATCGTCTCCTCTACAACGCTGGAGACGTCTCAAAGACATTCTTGATTCGATCATGACCGTTTGCCCATCTTTCGAAGCTTTTACTGTTTTTATTGCTAGTGCTGCTTATAGAGCTTCGTTGTCTTCCTCACAGAAAGCCTCGATGGACCTTTGTAAAATTGAAAGCTTTAGCGACCTCCACGGTTTTGCTAGTTCCCTGGAAGCCACTCACATCACAACCACATCAGGTAACAGTGGTATTGTTAAGTCTAGTAAGAGGTATAGTAGTACTTCTGGTTATGAGTGTTTTAAATGCCACAAAATGGGGCATCGGGCATTTGAGTGTCGTAGTAATCCTGCTAAATTGAGCACCCCTAGCAGTAATAGTAGTCCTTCCCAAATCATTTGCTACACATGTAGGGAGCCTGGACATAAGTCCCCTGACTGCCCTTCAAAAAATGTCGATAATAACAGTAATGCCTCTGATTCAAGGTCTGAAAATGGCAAAAAGCTTAATGTAAAGAAAGGCAGAACATTTAAAGCCAATTGGATTGCTGTTAGGGATGGCTCCAGACATGTGGAAGGCTATGTAAATGGGATTATGTGTAAGATCATACTGGACACTGGTGCAGAGATCACCGTTGTGCCTGGCTGTCTGGTGTATGATGATCAGTTATGTGATGAGTCTGTGAGTGTTAGGGGTTGGGATAGCAACCCAGTTGATCTCCAGACTGCTATTGTCGAGTTCATGTTTGAGGGCAGACCTTTTAGATCCAAAGTAGCTGTTGCACATGAGGATCATTTGAGTGGTGCTGTATTGTTCTCGATTCCCATGGATGCTGACAAAGCGTCCAAGCTCCTGCTGGACGCCGCCCTGGAGTCCGACTTGTCTGTCTCTAGGGTGGAGCACTCTGGTGATACTCCAGACGTCCAGCCATCCTCTCAGGAGGATGCCTGCTCTGGTGGTGTTTCGGTGGAGACCCCAGAAACTTCCACTGATCCTTCCACTACCCAGGAGGTGGCGGAGGTGAATGTAGTCACCAGGTCTATGACAAATAGAAGGAGAAAGAACAAGCACAATGTAAATTCCCAACAGGTTTCTGAGGCTAACCCAGTTGCTTTTCAAGATGAGTTTGATAGGCTCTCTCAAATTGACATGTCATACTCACCCCCTACCCCAGGTGACGGGAATAAGAGCATGGATGCTTCAGTATCTGGGCTTCAAGGTGAGTGTGATGATAATGGTGGGGCTGGTGTAGAAGGTTGTGCAGAGAGAGAAGGGAAAACTATTTCTTCTCAGAGTTTAACCCGTGAAGTTTGTGACAAAACCCCAGTTGTTTGTGAGAAATCCTCAGATGACACTTGTTCGACACCTGATGTTGACCCCATGATTGACATTCCGTGCCCTGTTTTGACAAACATCGCTTCCCACGAGAACCTAAAATTAGCAACTCAAAGTGATGATAGGCTTGAATCATGTAGAGCCCTAGCTATGAAAGTCTTGAATGGTTATTCCTATACTTCTAGTGGCTTGTTGTCCCACACACTGTTACAAAATGATGTGCCTGTTGAAAGGATTGTGATTCCTTCTAGTTATAAGAATAAAGTCTTAACATTGGCCCATGACAAGACATCCCACGTTGGAGTGAGAGGGATGCGTCACGCTATCAATAGGTGTTTTACGTGGCCAGGTTCCCATACTGACATTTGTAACTATGTTAAGTCTTGTGAGGTGTGTCTCAAAGTGAATTCATCTGGTAACAAAAAGAGTAAGATGATTGAGAGGAGAATCCTCACTGTCCCTTTTGACAGTGTCGCAGTTGACCTAGTGGGTCCACTGCCGAAGGCCAAAAGAGGTGTAAAATACCTTTTTACCTATGTCTGTTTGTCGACTAGGTGGCCTGAGGCAGTCCCCATGAGGACGGCCTCAGCTGCAGAGGCTGCTCAATGCTTTGTTGATATAATCAGCAGGACCGGCATTCCCTCCAAGGTGCTGTCTGATAGAGGCACCATTTTCTTGAGCAAGCTAATGAGTAACCTTTGTGAAATGTTAGGTATTGCCCAAGTTGCATCGTCACCATATAGGCCGCAGTCTAATGGAGTGGTAGAAAGACTGCACGGGACACTCAAGTCTATGTTGGCCAAGGCAGTTGCTGCTGACCTTGACTGGTCTGAGTATCTGCCTCTGGCCTTATTCGCCATACGCCAGGTCCCCAACAGAGACCTTGGTGTTTCACCCCACTGTCTTGTTTATGGCAGGGAGGTGATGGGTCCTTTGGACATACTCTATGATGGGTGGAGTAACAGATCATTTGAGCCAATGGATGTGGACAGTTGGCTTATTTCCCTTAATGATAAATTGTCTTTGCTTCAGGACTTTGCTGTAGCTAATCAGTCATTAGCAGCTGATAAGCGTAAATTGGCATTTGACAAAAACAAATCTGACAAACAACTTGAGATTGGTAGCCAAGTCCTTATGCGTGTACCTGGTGTAAAGGCTGCCCTGCAAGCAGCCTGGGAGGGCCCATACACTATCAAGAAGATGTCTTCCAGAGTTACATACCTTGTCTCTAAGGGTGAAAATCATCCCACTAAAGTTGCACATAGAGATAATCTTAAAGTTTACGTTCCCCGACCATTCAGTGTGAATGCTGTCACACTTATTGCTGAAGATCAAGGTATTGCCCCTGACCTTTTAGTTTCCAAAGCTTTATTGGGTGATGAAGTTTGTCCAGGTTTTCGTTCTGATCAGTTGGCAAAAGTTTTAGATGGAGTTGGTGAATATTTTAGTGACAAGCCTGGTTTATGCCGAGCAAGTACCTGTCAGATTCATCTGGCAGACGGCGCTGCTCAGGTTAATCTCCCACCAAGGCGAATTCCCTCTGGTATAAGGCAAGCAGTAAGAGAGGAGCTTGACAAACTCCTCGCCCAGGGAGTTATCGTAGAGTCTGAGTCTGCATGGGCTAGCCCGCTTGTTCCGGTAAGGAAGCGGGATGGCAGTGTTCGTATTTGTGTAGACTTTCGTCAGCTTAAGCCTTGTCTGGCTCTGCTGGGTGGTGTTGGTCTGAATAAAAGGCTTCTTCGATTTGCTCTGGCCCTCCAGCAGTTCCACATCACGATTATTCATAGGCCTGGGGCTGTCCATTGCAACGCGGATGGTATGAGCAGGCAGAGCTGGCCTGCTGACGAGTCTGAGTTGATATCTGAGTCCGCCCATTGGTTGTCAGCTTCTCCCTCTGGTCGAAGCTTGGGGGGGAAGATGTGGGCGGAAGAGAGAAGAAGACGACAGAGAGAGAGGAGAAGATAAAGAAGAAGGGAGAAGAGAGCAAACAGTGAACATTTGTGTGTGTGTCATATTGAACGTTATTATCATTTATTAGCATAGTTTATTCATGAGTGTATTCGTAAATGTAGTCACGTCATCAGTATTATGCATGCATGTTTTGAGTTGTGCCCCGGACTTCTGGTTTGACCCCTTTTCATCTTTCCCTGCGCATGCGTGTCTTCTGGCTTAAAACCCTTGACACGTCTGCGTATCACGAGATTCGAGATTCCCCATAACTTGTTTTCCCACAACCTGAGTTAACAGCCAGGGCGGGTAGCTAGCTACTTGGTGGAGTCTCTGGTGGCAGCGATTCACTAGAGGCTTTACGTATTGGTGAAGTCACTGGTGATCTACCGTGCTTCCGGTACTTCGGTACTGGCATCTGGCAGTTCAACGTCGTGGTGGTCAGAGCAATACCGTGGTGGACGGAGCCTACCCTCCCACAGTGGCGTCAAAACTCCACACAATGGAGTGGAGGTGGGGCACTCCGGTAATACCCCAGATGCCCAGACATCAACCTCGGTAGATGCGGGTTTAGCTCCAGGTGATAATAAAGTAGGTGATGAGGCCTCAAGCGTAGTACTGGAGCAAACCGAGGAGCAAGCCTTTGTAAATGTAGTCACCAGAACTGGATGGATTTTATAGCCACTGAGGCTGCCGCCCTGAGGCATAGAGACGCAGTGCCGTCTATCTCTCTAGCAAGCATAGACGAGGTTATGTCTGAGGTTCAATTAGAATTGGATGAAGTACCAGAAGTAGCTGGAGATGTAGCTGAGGTTGATGATAGTTCGGGTAGTACAGAGGCAGAAGTGCAGTGTTCTTTTGGTAGCCTGAGTTTGGTCGATGATCCAGACATAGGGAAGCTGAAGGTGGAGAGATGGTAACGGATGATTCGTTAGGTCATTGTAGGATCTTAGCTGAGACAAAGAAGATCGGTTACTCTTGGGGTGGTGGCTTGCTATACCGCACCATAGTTGATGATGGTGACTGGGAAATGAAAAGGCTGGTACTTCCTAAGTCTAGGAAAGCCAAAGTCATTTGAGCTTGCCCATGACCATACTGGCTATGTTGGCATTAAAAAGATGAGAGCACTTATAAATTCTTGTTTTGTGTGGCCAGGAATAGGGAAAGACATTACAAACTTCGCTTAATTGTGAGAAGTGTGTGCTAAGATGAACAAATCTGGTAATAGACAAAGACCAATAGTAACGGAACCATTTAGTCCGTGGCAGTGGACATAGTCTGTCCATGCCTAAGGCCTAGGGTGGAGTTCGATTCGTCCTCACATTCATCTGCATGGCTACAAGGTGCTTGAAGCGGTCGCCATGAGAACTGGCTCAGCCTCAGAGGTCGCAGATGGCTTGGTTGCTATTTCACTAGGACCAGATTACCTCTGAAAATTTTGTCAGACAGGGGCAGTGGTTTCAACGGTAGAGTGGTCAAGCGCCTGAATGAAATTCTGGGCATTGATTCCTTATAGGCCTCAATGGAATGGAGTGGTGGAGAGGTTCCATGGAACCTTGAAGCCAATACTGGTAAAGGCTGTGGATAGCGGCATTGACTGGGTGACTTTCCTGCCTTTTTCACTATTTGCCATCAGGCAGGTGGTCAACCGAGATACTGACTTTTTGCCTCATGAGCTGGTGTTTGGCAAGCAGATATGAAGTCCACTAGACATCCTTTACGCATGGATGTTATATAATGGGTAGAGCAACTGCAAGACAGGATCAAGATCGTGCATGAAGTGGCTGTGGTGAATTCAAATGAGTCAAGTGTGACTAGAATGTTGGCATATAACAAGAACTCGGATAGAGTGCTAGATGTGGATAGTAAAGTCTTATTAATGGTACCTGGATTAGTTGGTGCATTGGACGCCTCATTGGAGGGCGAATATGATGTTGTCAATAAGCTGTCAAGAGTTAACTATAAAATACGAAGGGAAGGAAGTCAATGTGACTAGATTGTGCACATTAACAATACTAAGAGATATGTGAGTAGGCCATTGAATGTAAATAGTGTTTGTGTAGTAGCAGAAGAAGACAAGAAAATGTGGGAGAAACGTGGTGGGTTTAGTGATGAAGTGTGTGACGAGTATTCTGAGAGGGATCTGTAGACTGCGTTGGCTAGGTTGTCTGACTTTTTTCTCTGATAAAATGGGTTTGTGCTCAGTTGGGGAGTGTGCGATTAATGACAGAGAAGGAAGTCAAATCATGAATTTGCCACCTAGGCAGGTGCCTGTAAGCATTAGGTAGGCTGCTGATGAGATTGAGAAATTGCTTAAGTTAGGGGATTATCGTGAGGAGTGACTCTGAATGGTCTAGCCCAGTATTTCCAGTATAAGAAACATGGTAGCACATGTTTGTGTGTTGGACTATTGGGAACATTTTTCCTTTATTATTCTCTTAAATGCTCTGGTAGATGTTGTATTCTCTTAGTGACTTAACTATTGGACTTTGGATTTTCAAGTAAGAACAACTCTGTTACGTAAGGCATATAGCTATTACGAGCAGCGCATTGACAAAGTTAACTTAACCACAGCTGCTACAATAATTAATGAACTTGCTAACATAGGAATACCTAACTGTGAACGCTGTCTCCGTAGCTCTTTGCCATTTCCTAGCATTATTTCAAAGTCTCTTCCAAATTTCTTGTGCCCACGCCAATGTTTATTTGTAGCCTTCGTGGGGAAAAAAAAAAAAAAGGGAGAGGGGGGGGGGGGGGTGGGGTTGGACATGCATTGACCAAAGACATAAAGCCTGAGAGTGAAATATCACTCTGCCTGAGTGTAGTAAGTTATTTATTCCATACTAGATATCTTCACTTCAGTAGTTTGTTGGTAACTTTTGGTGTAAAGTTGGTCACAAAGCTCTCTAGGGGCTCCCTGCACCCCCATCCGACATTTTAGCAGCTGCTCTAACCTGGTTGTGTATGATTCACTAGAGGAAGGTAAGCTGTAATAACCCAGAAAACTGGTAAGCCAGACTGGTGGTTGCTATAACTACTAGGTTAATGAGCTTGGGGCAGTACAGCCATGAGATAATACTATGTGATAACTTGACTTATCTCACGGTCTAAAAATAAAAAAGTAAGGCCACCCATTTTCTTGTGGTAAAGGAGACTAAAACAAAAAAAAATAGACAATGTTTTTCGATCTTCTGTTGACTAGTATACTAGGAATAGGAATCCTGTTAATATTGCATTACTTGTGTAACTTAAAAAGAAACTGTACGAAATCAACTTTATCAACCACAAGTTACAGCGAGGAGATTTTGTATCGAAAACTTGGAAAAAAGGGAGTATAGAATACGATTAGTCAAGGAATTAGTAAACAAGTTCAAAGATTTTTCGCCAAAGTACCGCCCAGTTTGCTCTAATATTCCTACTAAGATCAGAGGAGATCAAAAATTGGATTTTCACCATCAGAAGTGGTCATTATTTAGGGGAGAAACAGCCTAATCCTTATCTGCACTTCCATTTTTACAGAAACTTTATATTGGTTAGGCCAATACCGACAAGTCACGCCAAAGAACTCCTACTGGATAACTTGGGAGTTATATACTATGGATGTACTCTGTAGAATGGACGTTATACATACTTCTCTATACGTGGCTAGAACCTTGCCAATTGTGGGTGTTCAGAATTGTTCAAGCTTTGAGCGTATACACTTCTTCCCATCTGATAATGACTATGTATAATATAGTTAAGCTTAGTACTAACTTACAACCACTACTCAATGCTGAAATAAAAGTTTACAGGGTGCCCTATTATGCATCTTTACCCCCCGTCCTTCATTAATATTCTAAACGTCCTTTTAGGACAATTTTTTTGACAGTTTCTAATGATAATGAAGCACCATTGGTGCGAACCCTCAGCGCTATTAAGCACTACCTAGCTACTACAATATAATCTCCTTCCAAAAGAAAAAGCTATTTTAAAGAGGCATCAAAATAGCTTGACCAATGAAAATGGTACATGGAAACGCTATCTTCATAAGAGTAGAAGCTAAACTAGCCAGAAACACTCACCGATACGCATTTTGAACACGAACCTTCACTTCTTTCAACTCTTTTCACTTCTTTCAACTCCGTTCTTCCCTGAGCATAAATCAAACTACACCGCTGGCTGCAAGAAATTATTTGCTCACGTGATTATGACATGACGTTAGGGGGCGTTGTCCATAAAAGCTGGTACCTACCTTGGAGCTGAAAGCTTCGCGTTTTCTCAACGATTAGCCTGAAATAAAAAAAAGTAGCACAATAAAAGGTTTTAAATCTTCGTCCTAAGTAAGTTCATACCTAAATCAACTGTTAATTGTCAGTATTCTCCAAAATCAGAGCGTGACAGACAGACAAACAGACTAAACGACTAGTATAACCCTCTCGCGCATGCGCGCTGAGGCTTAATAACATTGTGAAGATATCTAGCATATATATACATATATATACCAAATCAGAATTGAGACTCGTCTGTGAGAGTCTCGTTTCGCGCCCAATAAACGAATGATAACTAACTATACAAATAAACAAACAAATAAATTAATTAACTAATAAACAAATACAACATAATTAAATATTTCAAAGTAGATTAAGATGTTGCTAAAATTAATTTCAAACAGGATGCAGTTTAAATTTTCTTCGGGTCTTTTGAATATCCTGCTGGTACTATTGCACACAAAGGTATGTGGAAAACTTCTTCATACTTCTCCGCTGCCACTGTACATACTGTGGTGGGTCGGCCGATACCGAGACGCTCAGTAAGTACGCTGCCACCAGAGTTCTATGGTGGCTACTCAACCCCGGTCAGAGGAAGTACGCTCTGCTATGCTCAGGGACTTAGGCTTTTAGACCTTCGCTTGCCCGCTAAGCTATCAAGTTTTCAATTGATAAAATACACAGAGTTGACTAGAGTAGCACGAGTATAGAACTGCTGAAACATGGTGAAACAAAGAATATATGTGTGTTCTGGAGCATGCGTGGTAGTTGTTCTCAATGGGAAATGGCGGGATTGTGCATTACGTGGCTATTCTAAATGACGCACGAGTGTGTGCATGCGCTAGATCAACAATTAGAAATAAATGACAAAATAAGATAATAAGTTCAATGTCTTTCTTTCAGGAAAATGTGGTGGATTCCACCACATCTCCCTCCTCTTGAAGATTCGTGTCAGCGGCATCTTCCGCTGGAGGCCATCCTTGTCGTGAGAGAGCATCGGCTACTACATTCGATTTCCCAGCAATATAGACGATTTGGAATGAGAAATTGGATAGACGGAGTCTCCATCTCCACAATCGATTGTTGAGAGTTGTTGACTTGAAGAGGCTGAGTAGAGCCTGGTGATCTGTGTACACCGTAAAGTGAGTTCCAATGAGATAGTGGTCAAAATGTTCTATTGCGGATAGCATTGCCAGGGCCTCCATTTCAGTGGAAGAGTATCTGGACTCTCTGGACTGGAGCTGTCGGGAATAGTAGGCACAGGGCATCCACTTTTTTCCCTGCATACACAAAGAACTCCACCCACCCCCGCACTTGAAGAGTCAGTATACACACAAAACACATCATTAATAACTGGGATGATTAACATTGAATGTTGACAAATAGATTAAATGATTGCATTAAATGAATCTGTCATGTTGTTTGTCCACTGTATAATGTTAGGCGACGTTTTAGTCAAATGTGATGACAACATAGAGGTATAATTAGCAAAGCTAGGGATGAAGCGTGAGTAGAAGTTGACAAGACCTAAAAATGATCGAAGCTGAGAAATTGTCTTTGGCTTGACGTAAGCACGAAGTGATTCAACACGAGCTTGTGGTATACTCAGCTTTCCTTCCCCCACAACAAAACCAAGGAACTCAAAGGATTGAAAACACCATGCACACTTACTTCGTTTGATGGTCAACCCATGCTGTTGCAAACGACTCAAAACAGCGGTAATGTGACCAAGGTGGTTAGGAAATGAAACAGAAAAAATAATGATATCGTCGATATAAGGAAGTGCGAATTCTTCTAAACCACGTAGTACTCTCTGCATGAGAAGCTGGAAGGTGGCGGGTGCATTCCGCAACCCAAATGGCATTCTTTTGTATTGGAACTTTCCATACTTACAAGAAAAGGCAGTGTATATCTTCGAATTGTCATCTAATGGTACCTGGTGAAAACCCTTTAGCAAGTCTAATTTAGACAAGAACTTTGCAGAACCCAGCCTAGACACTATAGAATCCACAGTGGGCATATCAAAAGGCTCGGGAATGGTGATGTCATTGATTTTGCGATAATCTACAACAATTCTAATGCCACCGTCTTTCTTCCTAACTGGAATAGGAGGGCAAGACCACTTGGAGGTAGAGGGCTCTATTATGTCAAGAGCAATCAAAGAATCTAATTCTTTCCTAAACTCAGATTCAACTTGAGCAGGAATGGGGAATGATGGTGACCAAATTGGCATACTAGACGTAACACCAACGGAGTGTGACAACAAGGAAGTCAGACCGGGAACATCTGAGAACACATCAGGAAAGGATTTTATAACTCGATCTAATTCAGATTGCTGTTTGTAACTGAGAGATATAGGAACAGGTTTTCTGGTATTAGGAAGGATACAGTCGTGAGGTTCCTCTGTCACAAGTACTACTGCACAAACTGGCAATGATGGCTGAACAACTTTTAACAAGTTAATGTGGACTGACTTGGGTTTGGACTTCTTTCCTTTTGGAACAATACGATAGGTGACAGGTGACACCTTCTCAACTATGGTGAATGGACCTTCCCACGAGGCCTCAAGACAACCGTTCAGGCCGGGATTACGCTTCATTACATCTTCACCCACAGAAAACTGTCTCAATGCACATTTCTCTTTTTCTGCACGTTTTCTCAGTACCTCATCTTTTAAACGTGATTTGAGGGTTTGCATTGTAAGGGCCAACTGATCATCTAACTGTGAAATAAAACGTGGGACATTCACAGACTTGTCCGGGTCAACGGACCAGAATGACTTCAAACAAGAGAGAATGTGAGGTGTAGGCTTAACAAAAGTTAACTCATAGGGGGTATGGCCATGCCGAGAATGAGGGAGACTCCTAAGAAAATACAAAACCAAATCCAATACTACTGGCCAGTCTTTTTGGGATGAAATAGCTTTACGGAGGGCAGCCTTCAAAGAAGAATGGAATCTCTCTAATTTCCCATTTGATTCTGGGTGGTATGGAGTTGTCTTAATCTTTTGGATAGCGAGCTTGTCATATAAATGGGACAACACAGTTGACATGAAATTAGCACCCTGATCTGACAAAATTGCTTTGGGTGGACCAAGAATTGACATTATCGCTAGCAAATTCTGGGCTGTCTCCTCAGCTGTGTACCCTTTCATTGGTAAAGCAAAAGGAAACCCAGTAGATAGATCCATGGCGGTAAGGAGAAACCGAAAACCACGATTTGATTTAGGAAGTGGACCTACTACATCCACAGCGAGCTTCTCAAAACGCTCAACTAGTACTTCAGGTTCGCACAAAGGAGCCTTTCGAACACTATCTCGATTAAATAACAAACACTTTTGACAGCTCTGCACATGGGCCTTGACGTCATCATTCAATCCAGGCCAAGTAAAATGGGTGTTAATAAGTGACCTAGTTGTACCTATCCCAAAATGTCCAGACCCTTCATGGGCAAGAACTAAAACACGTTTTCTTAATGACTTGGGGACCACTAGGGCATTAGATATACGACCTAGGGTGGACGTGAGGCACATGAGAACACCTTCGACTATAAAACACTTCTTAAGACCACTGCGAGCCCACTCCCAAACTTGGGAAAGAGACTCGTCTTCCTTCTGGAGTGTGACAAAATCAGACTTGGATATACCATCAAAATCAAAATTGGGAATAGAAAGCAACACTTTATTGACTACTGAATTATTATCTGACTTATCAGTGTTGTCGACCATGCTAGGGTCAGTGACAGGATGATCTTCACTAATACAATCTTCGCTATGCTCAGAACTAGTGTTGTTCACTTCAAATAGTTTGGATAGGTCAATGTCAATGTCATCATCAATGATAGGAGCTGTCATGGCAATATTATCAAGGGGAATAGGGGTAGCACCTTCAGTGAGGTGTTTCACAGACTTTATCCGATCTACTACCGCATCTTGTTTAGCTTGAGCTCTAGTTACAGCGAACACCGATGAAGGATCATTCTTAACAAAATCTATTAACTCAAAAAACTTAGGGCGACCAATATCGGTACCCAACAGAACAGTAGATGGTGGCAAGCTTGGATGCACACCAAATACACAATGACCAGAAATGCCTGCTATTTCCAGTGGCAAGCAATAAGCTGTTATTGTAGAATCTATCTGATCAATACCATGCACCGATTTAGAGGTTACTGGCACATCAGAATCATAAATAAAATCAGGTGAGATAAGAGAGGTTGAGGCTCCTGAGTCAACTAACACATTGGTCTGAACACCATTCACAATACCTGGAACTAAAAACTCAACGTTGTCAGGCTCAGCATTAATAATATTAAGGCCTTCAGGTAGCTCAATGTCTTTACCAGTATCAGAATTGACAACTGTATAAGAACGAGAATCAGAATCGGTGTTAGGTCTAACTTGAGATGTAGCACAGTCATTGTTAGCAGGGGATGACTCATTGGTTGGAGTGGGGTTTGTAGATCTCTCGGTGTGATTGGCTCTACTTGGGCACCTATTAGCATAATGGCCAGTGTTGTTGCATTTAAAACAAGTAACATCAGAAATATCAGTATTTCTATGTGGTCTATTACTAGTGTCCTGGTTATGGCTGGCATGATCATTGTCACTTCGTCTGTTATGAGGACGACTGTAATGATTATATCTACGCTGAGAATTGTAGGAGTTCTGAGGATGAGGGTTGTGAGAGTGTCGGTCAGAGTGATAAGATTTAGATTTGTCCACACATTTTGGTCTAGAAGTATATGTAGTACAGGCACCAAGTAAATCACGTGGGGAAGTCAAATCCGACTTAAAGACAAACATTCTACCATCTCTAGGCAAACCAGCAAGGACACCCAAATAAGCTAAGGAAACAGCAAAATCTTTAATAGTACTGTCGCCATAGGATTTGAGAAAGGGAAGTGACTGGAACATAACAGTGAGCTTATGGGACCAAATATTAGACCACTGGGATGGGCTAAGGTGACCACTAAATCTATACATAGGTGATAGAGAATCTAAACAATCATGAATGTTGTACCCACCCACATCAAGAAGTGTGGATTTCATCAGATTATAATCACTTGCACAGGCATCTAAATTAGAATAATACTCATCCAAGAACTTGCCCTTTAGCACACGTTCTAACAGTGTCACCCAATTAAATTTGTCTACTTCTCTAGTAACTAGAGACGACTCAAAACGTAAAAACAAAGAAAAAATATCCTCACTATCACTCATTGGGATAAGGGACTTGCCAATCCGGTCCAGTTTATCCTGCCGTCTCTCCATCCGAGCCAATGCCTCTTGCTCCTTCATAGCATATTCCATCTGGTCAGAATGGCTCTTCTGGGAAGCGAAGGATTTTCCAATCTGATCTGCTAGGGTTGTCACATGAGCCGACAGGGTGTTTTGGCTGATAGTTTGTTGACTCTGCAGCATTTCCATCATCATTTTCTGTTGTTGGACCATGGCTTCATTGTGAAAGATTTGCTGCTGTTGAATGGCTTTGGAGTTAGCACTGGATTGGCGTGTCAGTTCTTTTAGGATGGCAACTGTATGGTCTTCTACACATGAAGGAGTTGCACCTGATTCAGTACTAGCACTGGAGCTTTCAAGATTGGTAGTGTCCTCCCCATCAACAGGGATCCTAGTAATTTTGGATCTTGTACCAGACGATGGTGGTAACACAGATGACAATTGTTTCTCTGTACTCATTGTTAAAGTCAAATTAATAAAAATAATAAATACACACCACAAACAAAAGTGCCAGATAGGTAAGATGTATTTTTACAACAGTGTCTCTCACAATGACTAAAGAAATTAAATACAAGACAAACACAATACAACAAACCTCTGTTGTAGTCACAGCCACTAGTCTTCGTGTGACGCAGTATGATAGTCCAAATCTATGAAATGAGAACAAAGTTTACAATATCCTACAATTGTAGCAAAAGCAGCACAGATAGTCGGCACGTGGAAGCTTGTAGCTCAAAGAAGTATTGAGTTCTTGTAGAACACTCAATAAGACACGCTGTGTCTCACAGCAAGAAGACGCTCTTGTAGCTAAAGGAACACGCAAATCAAGGAAGGCTCAGGTTCGTCTCGCTCACCTACTACGTTCAAGCAGAAGGCACACCGCTGCCGCCAGATGTGGTGGGTCGGCCGATACCGAGACGCTCAGTAAGTACGCTGCCACCAGAGTTCTATGGTGGCTACTCAACCCCGGTCAGAGGAAGTACGCTCTGCTATGCTCAGGGACTTAGGCTTTTAGACCTTCGCTTGCCCGCTAAGCTATCAAGTTTTCAATTGATAAAATACACAGAGTTGACTAGAGTAGCACGAGTATAGAACTGCTGAAACATGGTGAAACAAAGAATATATGTGCGTTCTGGAGCATGCGTGGTAGTTGTTCTCAATGGGAAATGGCGGGATTGTGCATTACGTGGCTATTCTAAATGACGCACGAGTGTGTGCATGCGCTAGATCAACAATTAGAAATAAATGACAAAATAAGATAATAAGTTCAATGTCTTTCTTTCAGGAAAATATGGTGGATTCCACCACACATACCCCGAAAGTGTACCATAGAAACATTTTCCTTGTGGGTGCTATATAATACAGTGAGTTTGTTTGCTGCTATGTACTTTTTTACATCGTACTATGGTTAACTCGTTGCTGCAGTTGAAGTGGTACAGAGTAGTAATCAGCAAACAAAATATTAATAATAATGATAGACAGGAACCGCTTAATCGATGACTTTGACTTACAGAAAATTCTATAATGACTGTAACAGCTAGTGAGGTATCTTCTTTTAAGGTATCAAAGGAAAATGGGCCCCCATGATTATTCTTGGTCGAATTACTAAATCAACGAGGGGTAAAGGTCCATTTATTAATGAATGTGTTAGTAGATTCAATTCCCCCTCCCCCCTCCCCTTACTGGATCATTTACCAAAGGTACCTTCCTGAGGCATAAAAGCCAAGATTGTAGCAGTGGAGCAAGGACTCGCAAGACTTTCCCAACTCTCATAATCCCCAGCTCTCTTTTGTTGGAAATGGATTTTAACTATTCTGTTCAGATGCTCCAAGTGTAGATCATTTGGAATGTTTCAACCAGGAGCATTGACAGATCTTGATCAGATCAACTCAGTTGCTTGGTGGGGTGGTAGAATTAAATCACACTGCAACAGAAGATGAAAAGTTTCAATGTCATTTAATTCTTTCTACCAGAGCTAATGAACATAGCATTATTTCATGTTGAAGATACAATGTGTCATACTGATGCACTTTGGTCATAATTTACACCATATCTACACTTCTGTTCTCACTTCTGATTATGGTACCCCTTCTTATAAAAAATATGAAATGTAAAACAACAAAAAATAAGTACAAATATGTCCATCAACTTCCTGATTATGTGCTTCCACTCCATAAGAACACATGGAAAAGAATAACTAGGGATGTGCTTGAGCACAAAGGGCGAGCGAGCCAGTGCACAAATATAACACTTCAAAAGAATCTATCAGTCCATTTCTAAATTTATAGCTAAGTATGTAGCCATTATGACCATTATATACTTTAGCTAAAAAACACAGAACTACTTCCTTACCTCAATTTCCAGATTACCAGTATTTTCTGTAGTCTAATGTATGTCATTCTGACTATCTGAATTACCAGTATCTCTTGACAACAAGCACTCACAGCTACTAAAAAAGCCCGAGTTTGTTTTAATTACGTCTGGTAAAGGGTTCAATATCGTAGTAACCCTTGCCGTAACATTTTGTGACTTTAAAAAACCCCAAGAAGTTCTAAAGAATTACTGCCCAGTGTTGAGTAAAACAGAAAGTTTATAAGACCTAAGTGCATTGTGTGGCATTCAGAAACAACCCAATAAGAAGGGGTAAATAATAAACTTCCTTGAATGATACAGGATTACTAAACGAAAAGATTCTGTTTAGTGGAGGTATGGGAAAGGCAAAGGAAATATAAGATGCGAGGGTCAAAGTACAAAAAGACATAATGTATGTCCACACATATATATATAAACAAACAAATATCCCTGATTTTCAATTGTGTTACCCCTGAGAGAGTCTTGCTGCTTCACTCACTTGCCAATAATAAATGGCTCTGCTAGTTGAGTTACTAAATATGAACACTTGTAGTAATAAGCAATCACACATGATCCTTGTTTACTACTAGTGATGCGCTCTAATAGCACAAAATAGCGAAGCGAGCGATGCATGTTCCCTGTAATTGCAGCTATTCCATGCATGCTTGGTGTGGCTAGGAACATTTAATGTTTTTCATTTCTTATCTCTCTCCTTACTAAATTTCTCCTGGAGTTTCTAACGCTCTCAAAGCTCTTGACCGAGCGTTTCTAACGTTTTGTCTCTCTTTGCAGAATTTGTTTCACTGGGCATCGCTACTTCGTACGGCTGGTAAACAAAACAAAATGTTGCTAAGAAGGTTATACCCGGCCCGCGCAAGCGCGTAGGAGAAAATGTGCACACGTACGCCCACACAAGAACAAAAAAAATTCCTAGACCTAACAAAAAAAATAAGCACGGAATGATAAATAAGTCAGCTCCGCTCGCTTCGCTCGCTTGGCTGAAGTTATAGTACAAACACTCCATAGAATTTCTCTATAATTATAACTAGCTATTGCCCAGCTTCCTGCATTCACAATGCACAATATGTGCACTTTTTACAAGCTTGAGCCCTTACTGGTACAGAGGTCTGAAACTCAATAGTGCTGGTTCCTGCATGAATACAATAAGGGCGTGGGAGATGTAAGGCAATGTTTGTGTTAACATAAAAACAGGGGGTTTAGGTGTGAACAAGCATTACAGCCTAATCCAATGTATGAAGTGCCCTAGAATATATTGCTTACCACTTTGGACTTCTTTGACATGTCACTGGAGAATCTGTGCTGAATATACCAGTCTACAACATCAGGGAAAGAGAAATTAAAGAACTTCATGGATGTGCCGTGAACTCTCAAATCAGGATGGCCATGTATTCTCCAATTGCCTTGTCATCAGCAGCAGATGGAACAATTGCAGCAGCAATTTGTTCAGGTGTGAAGACGATCATTTTTATTGGAGCATTAGAGAGCTGAGAAACTTCAATTCTGTTCTCCAGTGCAATAGAATGAAAGTAGTGCTAGGATTGAGGACCCCTGTTGATAAGCACAAACAGCCCACAACTCGTACATGCAATAGCTGGATAAAATTAATGCAATAAGTACCGTATTAAGTCAGATACTTATATAATTGAATATTTTTTTTATTTCCCATTCAACAACATGATGTGAGGGTGAACATTCATATTCATATATCAACATTTGTGTCAATATTATTACCACATAACCTGTGTCCTCTTGGTGGTGAGGGTGATAGTGGTAATGGTGCCATCTCCTCATTCTGTTGTGACACGATTAACTAGACACTGTCTGAAGGTGGTGTAGCAACATGGATATTGTGCTCAATGGAAACAGGTTCTACATTCTGGTCATCCTCGCTATTACTTTTTTCACCGCAAACATTTCTATTTTTTGGAGTAGTCAGCATCACTTCCAGAACTTTCAGAACTGCTACGGCTGACCCCTTTCATCCGCTCATGCGGGAGACGGTCTGGTAGAAGCTTGTACATCGTTTCGTGTCATACCCCTGGATTCATGTGGAACCGTTTTCCGTGTATTGCTTATGTAGAGGTGACGTAGAATTAAATACGCATATAAAAGCTGCGTTATCATCGGAGATGGATTTTTTTTTCGCATATTTTTTTAATTGAAAAATACAGAATGAAGCAAAGCAAATAAAAAACAAAAACCAAGGAAACAGAGGCAAGTGGTCAATGAAAGCACGCCTCCGAGGACGCAAGGTCCACAGGGGGCAGTGGGTCTCTGGCCGCACGACCAACTGATGAGCGGGCTCTTATAATACATCGAATTGAAGATCTTAGCAATGAAGAGTTTAGGGAGCATCTCAACCACGACAAGGTGGAGCTGTACGATTGGTCTCTCTTTTGGGCCAGCATGGATGCCAGCCTCTTGTAAATCACTGTTGCTGCCGGCCCCATGCCACCAGTAAGGGGGATAGTACCACATGTGAAATGGTGCCGTGTTCAACCTCTCTCACACGCTGGTCATATGCCCTTTTCTTAGCATGTTCGTGTTTCCTGTAGCAAGAGGCGATAGAATGACAATTTGACTGTGCCAGGGGATTGAATACTCTGATGTCAAAGAAGGCCCTCTCGTGTCTGCCTCCCCAAAAGCCACAAGCTGCCACATCTAATCGTGCACCATCAGTAGCAATTGCTCTTGCCCCGTTCAAAGCCTCACCCGATAGTGGTTGCAGATGTGGCTCGACACAAACGTCATGGCAGACCTCTGTCATCACTGTGGCAGTGAAGTCTCGCACCTCATTGTGGCGTAAGGAGGGAAAACCCCCCTTAGGGCAGGACAGCACATGTTGTATGGAGAAGGACACACCTGGGCGGGCACATTCAGTGGAGACCAACCATATCTCAGCGCCAGAGCATCCAAAAAGGTACCCTTATGCAGTGAGAAGCCCAGCTCCTCTATTGGCAGGGGCGTCAGCCAGCTTGAAGCCCCTTTCGCTTGGGCTAAGTCCATCGCACGCTGTAGAGGAGCGGGTACCCGCTCTCGGACATCAGACGCTGTATGTATCTCCAAAGCCTTCCTGCTGGCAATCGTAGGTGTATTCATCGCTTTGAGCAGAGACCACTGTGGTTATCGGATCTGTAATGGCAATAGAAGCCTCATGCTCGAGCGGACAGGACTTTGATTGGTTCACAACTGCCAACCCCCCCAGCCGAGTTGGAAGAGCGAACAGGTCACGGACAGCAGCATCTGGGGGGGCTCTTCCCTTCAAGGCCGGAATGAAGGTTGAGGACAGAAACTCCTCCAGCGGCGCCAAGAGGGAAACGATGTTGGGAGTGGTACGTGAGAGGTAGGAGAACTTGTGCCGATAGCCATGAGTGAACGCTGCGTAGGCTGCATGGGGTTGAGACTTGGCAATATCCGTGAGCATCTGTAGGTCCTCAATCCAGCCGTTTACCTTTTCCTGAACAAAAACTCTCATGTAGTCATCTGTGCCCAGTAGTGACCCAAGATACGACCTCCCATGACATGTGACATTGACATTGGTGCCCCGAAATAACTCCTTTGCCCTATCAAAATGCTCCTCCTTGGTAACAAGCCACGTCTTCACGGCATTTGCAAAGTAGCCAAAGGCAGGACCAATCATCGACAGTTTGTTCCACCAGGAATGCACAGAGGCCAGTCCCCCTGTAGCCGACGCATCATCCGCGTACCAAACCTGCCGTACACCCTCAACATCATCCAACCGTTGGATCGAAGGGACGGAGGCCATGGCATAGAGAGGCATCGCAAGGGGATCCCCCTGCGTAGTACCTTCCTCCGACGACAGAACGACTCTTTACGTTGTGTTGGAACATGGATAGATATTCCTGTTGGAGTAGTGATTCAAGAGCGTAGGAGAAAATGTGCATACGTACGCCCACGCAAGAACAAAAACAATTCCTAGACCTAACTCAATCGCGGACTCATTAATAAGTCAGATCTTCGCTCGCATCGCTGAATAAGTATTGTTACTATGTTTTAGCTTAGTTCATGCAAACACTATAATAGCAGTTATGACCTTTTATTTCAGCAAACAAATGCAAAATCACTCTCCTACCTGATTTGTTAACTTTTGTAGTATCAAACATCTGCCATTCTGATAATCTCAATTACCAGTAACCCTTGAACAAGCTCTCAGCTATGATAAAAAAATAAACCAATGTTATTATTTGTAATTTTAGCCAACAAATATGTAATTACTACTTACCTCAGTTTCCTGGGTATTGATAACTTCTGTAGTATCAAATTTAAGATACTTTGACTATCTGAATTACCGTGAATTCTTGACAAGTGTATTCTTGACAACAAGCTCTCAGCTACAAATACAAAAGACAATCAATTTTAGCACACAAATACAAAATTACTTTCTTACCTCATTTTCTTGAGCAGTGGTAACTTTTGTTGTACCAAATTTAAGCCAATCGACTATTTGAATTTACCAGTCACTGTTGACAAGCTCTTAGCTAAAGGTCAGAGTTAATTTTGCATATTTTACTAACAAAAATATGGAATTGGGTACTTACCTCAGCTTCCCTGGAGAAGTAGTAGCTTCCTTAGCATTAATACTACCGCATTCTGACTACCAATGGCTCTTGACAACCAACAATCGGCACTCCTTATCCCCATAAAACGGCGAAGTTTTGAATTTAGTCTGGAAAAGGGTCTTCAATGCCATAGTAACCGGTCGAATCGACTTTTTGTTTCTTGAAAAGCAAGCGTTTTCGCAGGAATTTTCTCACACTTCTACGCTTAAGTATTAAGTAAGGCTTGCTTAATGCTGTGGTCAAGCCTAAAAAGCCATGTTATTTTGGAGAAAAAAGTTCCCCCCGCGCGCGTTTAAAGGGCATACGTACCTTCCACACATACATTCATACATATAACATATACCCGATTTTGCATTATCCACTCCTAATACTGTCTCACTTGCTTCGCTCGCTGCCAATTACATATACCCGATTTTTGCATTAATCACCCCTAATAGTATCTCGCTAGCTTTGCTCGCTCGATAACTTGTGATGTGCTTGAGCACAAATGGCGAGCGAGCCTCAAGTTAGGTACATAAAACTGCAGTATTGCTACTACATACATAATTTATATTAAGCTTAGTTCAATTAAAAACAGCAGTATAATAGCAGTTGAGCATTAATTTGAGCATAGAAATACAAAATTACCCAGTAATGGTGACCTCTGTATTATCAAACTTAAGCCATTCTGACTACCTCAATTACCAGTAACTCTTGAACAAGCTCTCAGCTTACAAAAAAAATAGGTCAGTGTTATTTTTGTAATTCATACAACAAATATGGAGTTACTACTTACCTAAATTTCCTGAGTATTGGTAACTTCTGTAGTATCAAATTGAAGCCATTCTTATTATCTGAATTTATCAGTCACTCTTCAGATACAAAAAAATGAGTAGCCAGAGTTATTTTTGTAATTTTAGCTAACAATTATGGAATTACGTATTTACCTCAGCTTTCCCCGTGTATTGGTAGCCTCCAAGGCATTCTGACTACTGGTGGGTCTTGACAACCAACAATTGGCACTTCTCCCAAAACGGCGAAGTTTTGAAAATTAAGTTTGGTAAAGGGTTTTCAATGCCCTAGTAACCGGTCGCAACAACTGTTTGTGACTTGAAAAACAAGCGTTTTCGAAGGAATTCTCTCACAATTTGGAGCCCAAGTATCAAGTAAGACTTTTATAAAGCTGTAGTAGCAGAAGAAAGTGGGGTCAAGCCTCTAAAGTCGTGCTTTTAGGAGAAAACAACCGGCACCAGCGCGCGCTTTTAAAGGGCATACGTACCATCCATACATACATACGTATAACATCTACCCGATTTTTGCATTATCCACCCCTAATACTGTCTCGCTCGCTCCGCTCGCTCGCCAATTAACAAACATCCCTGATTTTTAATCGTGTTACCCCTGAGAGTGTCTCGCTCGCTTCGCTCGCTCGCCAACTAAACCCCATCCTTTGGTTTAGCGACCTTTACCCTTATCACATTTGTTAACTCCTTGAATTAGGTGTGTATGACGTACAGCTTTTTTTTTTTTGAGAATTCAGTTGTGTCTTACGAACTTAGGAATTTTTTCCTATTGGAATTAGCTGCGGTGGTAAGATCCCGGCTAATGCGCTGTTTGTCAGACCGGTAGCCCTACGCAACAGTAATGTTCTTATTGAAAATCCATTGTCCTGTAGTCAAATCACAAAAGTAAGCGTTCTGTTGGTATATCCAGTGAACAAGTGTGTGTGTCAAAGTGTTGTGTGTGTGAAAGTGTTGTGCCTTACAGCTACTGTTTAGGTAAAGAATAACACAAGTAAACTACTACCAGACTAGCATATTAGCTGCCTTTAAACACAGCGTTTTTTTCTGCTGCTGCATTAGTAAGTTAAATGGGTTTCAAAGGCACAGTAACCAGCAGTAACTTTTTGGGACTTGAAAAACAAGCGTTACGCAGGAATTATCCCACAATTTGGATCCCAAATTTCAAGTGAGACATTCTTAATGCTGTAATATCGGAAGAAAGTGGAGTCAAGCATAAAAGGCCGGTGTTTTTAGGACAAAAAACGGTACCCGCACGCGCGTTTAAGGGGCACACGTACAACCCATACATTATATTACTAGTGATGTGCTTGAGCACAAATGGCGAGCGAGCCTAAAGACTATACTATTTTTATATGAATGATTTTGATTTCTAACACTGAAGCTACTGAAAATAAGGTCCAGTTTTTAAATTTCGCATACACGGTAAAGGGATTTCAGTGCCATAGTAACAACTCTCTGCAACTGCTTGAATTGAAGGAAAAAAACAACAACAAAACAATACACGTTATATAAAAGTTTTCTTTGTGATATTCTTTAGCTAAGTAGTGGTTGTAACACACAATGCTTTGACACAACTGGAGATGCACCTACACAGACTTACCTACACAGACTTACCTTCGGGGTGGTCTAGTGGACAAAGTATTTTCAAGTAAATACTGTTGCGCAGGCTTATAACCATGACAAAGAGCGCATTGACTGTTACCACCGCCACTAACTCGAATAGAAATGGAAGTCCTGTACGTTTTCACGTTTTAACTGCACCAGTAAAAGAATTAAAAAAGGTAAACAATTCAATTTCTAGGGTGATACGGGTACTGATCGCTAAACCAGAGGATTCTGTTTAGTGCAATTTGGGACGGGACCGACAACCGAACTAACACAAAAACGCGAGGGTCAAAGTACAAAAATGCCTTACGTACGTCCATACATATATACAAATAAATAAATAAACAAACATCCTCGATTTTCGATTGTGTTACCCCTGTAAGTGTCTCGCTCGCTACGCTCGCTCGCCAATAATATACATCGAACATATACCCGATTTTGCATTGTCCACCCCCTCTAATACTGTCTCGCTCGCTCCGCTCGTTGCCGACAGACATCCCCGATTTTCAATTGTGTTAACCCTGGGAGTGTCTCGCTCGCTTCGCTCGCTCGCCAATTAGTGACTGAATTATGGGTTTTTATGGGCATTTAAAAAATTATTTGGAAGAAAAAAGAACATGCATATATTGGCATAATAATGCTTACTCAACTTAGTTGCCAAAGTGGATTAAGTAGTTTTAGTGTAGAGTTGAAAGTATCAATAAGATTTCATACTTCTTGAATGTTTTATTTAATCGTACTTGTCTATGAAGATGCTTTTTTTTTCTTCAGAAAGAGGGGTGGGGGGGGGAAGGAGGATTGGCGACGAGGGAGGGGGTGGGCAGGAGTTAAATATCAGATACTTTTCCTCTCGTCTCCCTTTCCTACAAATCTTAACCTGTGTAATAAAACATTTTGTCCACTCTATTACACCCTTGACATGGTATTCTTCTATTGCTTCCTGTAGCTGTCAAGGACTTTGAGCTTAAAGTAATATGAAGTCATGGTTAAAACCTGGAGTATAGTGTGAAGTTATTGACAAAAGTGATTAACTAGTATTAAGCTTGCTATGGTAGGTCCTCAACTGTCTGCCAAAGTTTGCCCCTGGAAGCATATCATTCTCAATATCTAGTAAGCAGTATTTTTTTATACAAGTCATTACCACTACCTTAAGACTATTGATTCTCGAATATTTACTTTGAAGTTTCCCCTAACGACCACTCAAGAATAGCTAGACATTAAAATTTTAATTGCTCACTGCAGTAAAATAGTTGCCTACTCAATTGCATTCAATATACAAGTGGGAGTACAAATCCAATAATTAGGTGTTATTTCACTTAGTTTCGTGTTATTTCAATTAGTTACGTGCTATTTCACTTAGTTACTTGCTATTTCTTGCTATTTCATTTAGAGCTTGATATTTCACTTTTTCAGTGCGATTTCAACCGTAGAGCGATTTTTCCCGAACATTATTAATAGGCAATTTACAACCCTACTATTAAATATAAAACAGATAATTTAAGTGTTCCGTGCAAATTTGTATCCTACTGTTCCGTTAAATTAGAAAATGTCTTGGCCTATTAGATCAATAAAATTGCCAGGAATCATTTCGACCAAAGGATTTACAATAACCCCTGTCATCTCGTGAAAAACTTCATTGGCTTTAGTGACTCCAATACATAAAAATGGGCCGCTATCATTCACTTTCAGCCGATTTAAATACAGCTCGTTATTGCCTTTTAGGTAGTGCTGCAATCCGATCCACCTGACCGGTTTAACGCTTCCACAGGCAAGCTTGATTGAATCGCCCTCCGAGGCTTCAACAAGTGGGTATGGCAACACCATGCCTGGGTCTGGCTGTTTATAAACGTCGATGAATACAAATCGTTGGAATACTCGACCATCAGAGAACTTTCCATAACACGAGTAAGCTCCGGAGTCTGATTCAAGCAAGTTGTTCAAAATTAGTTTACGCCTGTACCGTTTATGGCGGTAGACACCGCTAGCATTGTTCGGGAAGCTCCAGTTAACGGTCGCTGCACTCCCTACGTAAAGAGTAACCGAACTTTTTTCAGAAACTAGGCTACGTGGAGGTATTACTTCTCCATACCGCAAAGGAATCCAGCGCCATTCACTAGCGGTACCTATCAAATAATGTGGTATTAAAATACATCCGAATAACATAATAGCTGAGTAATACGTGTTCTTTTTATTCTTTTTTAACAAATGGTACATACTTTTTTCTTTCTATTGCAGTATATAGCTTGGAATGAGATGAGTTTGTTGATTTAACGCTTTATAGAACATTACTTTGATCATTGCGTCTATTATTGGTGAAGTTTTAACTATACAAGCCCATAATTATTATTTGAATTAGCGCAAAGGCTTTTGTTATATACAATATTCCAGACTAAACTAATACATAATGTAACTAGTAATGTCTTAAGCACAAATGGCAGCACCAACATGCACAGTAATTTAAAGTTGATAAAAGTTAGTTATATTTTTACCAGCAATGGCAATTTGTGTATAAACAAGTCATACTGACTAAAAAAAGAAGAGCTAATTTTTTTTAATAACTATTATGGCAAAACTCCCTGCAAATTGGAATAAAAAGAACATGTATTTATTCCACAGTTTGAGCTTAGGCTTAACCCTAAAATAAGACTTGTTAGAGGGAATACACAATGCATTGGTTAAAACCATTTGAACTTTTACCTTTACATTTTAATTTCTTGTGTATCACAATTATAATTCAGTCCATTATTCAAAAGACTCTTGATTATTCGACAAAAAGAGGTACAATTACAATGAATGACTTGTAGAAATTTGTTTTCTATTTCTGGTCCTATACTGTCATATGACCATAGCTACACAATTATTACACTCAGAGTCAATGTGCTTGGACTAGTTGTTCAGTTCTTGTTACTTACCATGTGAGACTGTCACCAGTACTGGGTAAGTAGAGTAGCGAGTAGCATGCCTATTGTTGTTGTTGTTTTTTACCAATGAATTCTATATACGTATAGCTATGTATACATGCATATGTATATAATAATTATGAGAAATATCATTGAGTAAAATAAGAAGGTGGTATTTATCATTTTGTGTAATCTTTGATAATCTTGTTCCTTTTGTGACTGTCAAGACAAGGACATAAAAAATTGAATTATGGCTCAACTTGAGAGTCATGTACTAACACCTCCAACACAACACATGCACACACACAACACAGATATTATACATACTTCACAGTCACAGTACTTCACAGGCACTATAAACTCGTTTTTTGTGTGTGGTTGATGGCTATCAGAGGATAGCCATCATTGGGAAGAGATGATGGTTGATGTAGAATCGTATTAAGTAGGTTGAGACAGCAAAGAAAGGGGGAGTACTGCTTTGTAAGTGGTACGTGAGACAAGTCAGACAAGTCAAACAGTACCCTTGAGAGTGTTGTGCAGACAGTGCCTGACTTCTTGGTGGCCAATCTGCTGCAGTTCTTCCCTAGCCTCACCTTACCAGAAAGTCACACACTCAATGTTATGTGCTTAGTCAGCACACAGTGAACAACATGACATATTGGTCAAGCAAGGTTCTAGCAGGAGAGGCAGCAGTTGTTGGAGCATGTAAGTTAGTCGGTGGGGCAATAGGTGGAGTTTTAGGTGAAATGGACCAGTATTGTCAGAGGTATATGTTTAGGTATGACATGCATAATATACATCAGTACGTGTATGTATAATTATGTAGTTGTGTGCGAATTTTAAAAACTTATTATATTAAATTGTTTGTTATGTACAGGGCATAGGTCCTAGATTTGTTGCATTACCAGTCAGCAATCTTGATGATATTCTAATACCTGAGCATTGGTCCAATACCACATTCAGGACCACAAAGAGGATACAACTTAATAATCCCATTAGGAGATGGGAATTGTTTATTAAGGGAATTGTCTTTTCAACTAACAGGCACTCTAGATGGGCTATTACCAATTTTGAAAAAGATAAATAAAGAAGTTTATATTTTTTTTCA